>ERZ834798.115-NODE-115-length-99760-cov-8.209157_pt1 | contig 99760 bp, 78 predicted proteins | sample MGYA00519689_ERZ834798 | MGnify/ENA primary metagenome ERZ834798 (study PRJEB31850, sample SAMEA3708761) | human gut metagenome | biome: human gut; feature: human-associated habitat; material: faeces | place: China | collected 2014 ...
TTTCATATTTATGACCTCCGTTGTTTTTTCAAAATTGCAGTAATATTATTTGCAGAGGTGGGGAATTTATGCAGGGGAAGGATAATCTGATTATTTCATCTTATTACAAATTTTATCAAGGTCATATATTTCTTTTGATATATTCTCGAATTGTTTTGTAATGTACAACTTGTAAGTATTTTCAAAATCAAAGTTTTCTTCATTTAGTATGCAAATACCCCTAAGTTCTTTATAGTTTATGCCATATTTTTTTAGCATATTTATGCAGTCGTTTTTATTTTCATCGCAGGTTACTATGTAATAATAATCCCAAACAGCAAAGTAGTTGTTGTAGTAACTAAATATATCTGTATTTTGGGTAAACGCATGTTCTGACATATATTCAGAAGATGTTATGTCATAATCGTACTTTAATAAGTTTATTATTTCAAAACGATTTTTTAGGTGCTTTGGTATTTCGACTTTTATAGTTGTTTTAGTTTCTGCGTAAAAGATAATTAATGATTGAGTTATAGGATTTAAAGTTTCATTATACTCTTTTTTTATTAGTTCCGCTACTTTGTTATAAATATCCTTATTCATTTTAAAGAAAAGATTGTAGAAAATTGACTGATTATTTAAGAGGTTATCTGCTTCTATCTGTTCTACATTTTTACTAATAAGTTCCTTTGTTTCGCCAAGTATCTTACTAGCTTTTTTATAAATTTTAAGATGTTTTTCTTTGTTTTCTTTATCTTCTGAAACCTTTTTCGCATGTTCTTTCTTTTCTGTATCATACTTATATTTTTCTTTATAATATTCATCCTCTAGCTTTTTTTGTTGCTTTTTAGTCGGCAGTAAGCATACAATGTATATAACTAATGCTACAATAGATGGTTTTGTTACATATAGCACACTAGCGTCAAATGATTCAGAAAAAAACATAACTCTACCCAAAAAAATAAGGAAAATTATAATGGCAAAAAGACCCATACATGCATTAAGACTATTCATTGGACCTTTAGTCTTTTTTTCAAGTTCTAAAAGTTTTCTCTCTTTTACTGCACAGTCCACTTTATAAAAATCTTCCTCATCTTTGCTGGTACTGTCGAAGAAACCGTTGTTTTTAGCTTTTTCATACTCATTGACTAGGCCTTCTAAATTGTTAACGATAAGAAACTCATTTGCTATATCTGTGTATAGATTAGCAAAGTTTGGAATTACAAATGATTCATGAAATTTTGCAGTTTCTTCTGCATTTCTTTGTATAACTAGTTTATTGTTTGAATGGAATAAAGCTCGTCTTTTATATTCATTATAAAAATTCTTTTGACAATCAATACTTAGTGAATGATAATATTTATGAATTGCTTTTTTTTCTCGTAATTATTGATTCATCATCATCTTTGAAATATATCCAATTATCATCAAACTGAAATTCGTGATATTTTGGGCAGGCATATTGTTGCCATTTATTCCAAGCTTCATCAGATGAGATAATTGTGCCGTCATCATCAAGGTAAAACGGATTTTTTGAGTTGATATCGTATTGTTTGTATGATTTTGCATTTTGCTTGTACATCATCATTTGGTAGTGTTCATCTTCAGCAGCCTGAAGTTCTTTTTGATGATTTATCTCCTGTTCACGTCTTTGGGTGTCTGCTATTTGGTCGAGCAGTCTGCGAGTGCTTTCTCGCTGATCATTTTCTTCCTGTATCAATCGATTAGTTTCTAGACGTTGTCTATTTTTTTCTTCTTCCAAAGCTTTATCAGCGGCACGTCGCCTTTCGTCAGCTTCCTGTTGTTCGCGCATAAATCTGCGTTGCTGTTCTTCATCAGCAGCTCGCTGTCTTTCAGCTGCATATTGTTGTTCACGCATCAACTTACGCTGTTGGCTTTCATCAATACTTCGTTGTCTTGCATCATATACTGCTTTATCCTCAAAGTACTGTTTATCACGTTCTTTTTGATATGCCCTTTCTACATATCTATCGTTACCATTAGGGTAACGTTTTGAATTATTATTGCTTTGGTATGACATATAAACACCCTCCTTGAAAAGCAACGTTATACTGTATGGAAAACGCTGTGTTTCTGTTGTACTGTCATTATACCACATTATTTCCATGATTTGTTAAGCTGGCTGCTTAGGATAACGATTACATTTTGTAAACAAAGTGTAAATTTTGCGGATGTAAAAGTTGATATGGGGCGTTTTTGAAATAAGGAGTGGGGAACGAGGGGCGTTATTTCAAAAAGTGGGGAGATTTTGAAATAAGGGGGATGTATTGAAAAAAATATCGCCGCAGGTCACTTGTGGGGTTTTGATGCGTTTCTGCTTGATCTACTCGACTAAAATTACAAGCCCTCAAATCGCCCCACGTTCGCTGATTTTGGTTGACAGTAACTTCGCTAGTGTTTTTACTGTCACTGCTGTCACGCTCACGGTCGTAATGAAGAATTATCAGCCTGCAGTTGCGTGTCCGCTTGTACTCAAAATCAATGCCGTATTTTCTCAGCGTGTAACCGTTGCGAACCAGATCTCTTGTTACTCTGTTGGGATAAAATGTTTCATCAGAAACACTTTTCAGTTTCTCTATAAGTTCTGACGTCGTACCTGAAAAATCAATTTTCTTTTTGATGTAAACATACAATGCCGCAAGAAAAATGTTGTCCTTACTTTTTGGAGCGGTCGGCTCATCGGTAACGACCCACTTTTTCAAATCACTATCGAACTGCAAATTAATTTCTGCGTTTTCAATGTCACGACCGACACAGAATAGTTTAGCATTGCGACTGCCACGCTTGTTTTCAATAAGCACCAAACTTCCGTCAACACAACCGCTGATTCATGTACTTCCTGAGATCATATTGAACGGGTCGATATCTTTGCATTTTCTTGTGTGATGAACCACTATGACAGTTATCTCAAGCTTGTCTGCAAGAGCTTTCAGAACGGATAGGTCTTTGTAGTCTGAACCATAGCTTGAATCTGTTGAACCACGAACCATTTGCAGAGTGTCGATAAAAACGATTTTCAGATCACGATGTTCACTCACAAAGCCTTCAATCTGCTCTTCAAGACCGCCTCCTATCGGGTCAGACATAACAGAGAAGTAAAGCATTTCAGTTGGTTCATCGGTCAGCTCATAGAGTCTGTTTTGTATTCTTGCGTAGCTGTCCTCTAAACACAGATACAGAGCAGTTCCTTGTGAAGTTTTTAGACCTAAAATTTTTTCTCCTTTCGCTATTGACAGGCACATATCCAGTGCCAGCCAAGACTTTCCGACCTTTGGTGCTCCTGCTAAGATATACAGACCTTGTGCGATCAAGCCGTCTATAACGAACTCTATTGGCTTGTACACAGTTGTCATTATTTCTTCGCAGGATCTTGTGCTAAGTTTTTTCAAATTATCATTCCTCCTATTCTGTTTTCAAGTTGCCGTTATTATATATGTAGTCTATACAAACAAAAAAAGCTCGCACATATTTCAGATTCACGATTTTGCAACAGGTTATAGTTATCCTGTTGTTTTAAATCGTGCCTGATAATATGTACGAGCTTATAGCTCTAAGTGGTTGATTATTTTTTTTATGTATGTGGTAGGCAGATTGTTTTATTTTATAACTTTCATTATATATCATAACATATAACAATTTGTTTGTCAATAGATTTGCTCATCGGTTATTTCAATTTTCGTGTTGCTGCCGTCCTTTTTAAGGGAAGATGCAAACGTCTGTGTGTTTATTATCATAACACTTATTCCGAAGTCAGATGGGAAGTTGTCAAGCTGGTTGAGATTAAAGCTATTATATATGAAAAAACGTACTTTTTTGCTGTGACCTTTCATAAAGTGGTCTTCAGTTATCTCAAGGTTGTATACACCCTCACGGTTTAGATCACGGACAAAGCCCAAAGAGTGAATAGGTAGTTGTCGTTATCCTGCCACTTGTCTAGCAGATATTCCTTGTGTCTTTCATAGATAAGACAGTAACTGTCTTTATAGTAATGTGTGTTCTTGGTGAAGTTTGGTGTGGCATTGAGCTAGGTGATGTATGTGGGTGTGACTGTGTTAGCAGTCTTGATGTTTTCGTAAACGTGGTCGATACCTACAATCAGGACGTTATTGTATCTTTCCATTCGATATCCTATGTAAAGATATGTTTTTGTAATCGGCTCTGAGATATTTGTGATATCTCCTGAACCTGAGAATAGTATGTATCTTTTTTTCGTGGCTTAGAGTTGTTCGTCAGTTGCAGGGAAATAGAAAAATGTTTCTTACAAAGCGAACATGTTCATATCTGCTTGGATTTGGCATATTACACAAATAAGCAGTCTGCATAACCATTGCATTGATTATGAATAAATAAAAAGGAGCAAAGCTCTTGGAAACCTTGCTCCTTTTTATTTATTCACTTACTATATTTCTTGAAATTCTCCGCCTGTTCCAGCACTTCCTTGTAAACATCATCAATGGTTACAGGGGGATAGTCAAACTCATCAAGCAAAAGAATCAGGTCAACTTGCAGATTTGCTTTAATATCTTCACGGGTTGCCCAATCGGTATATCGTGCCTTATCATCTACAATGATTTTTATACGCTTTGAAAGCTCTATCATTTTATCTTCGGGATATTCAAACTCATACTTCTTGGCAACAGAGCTTAGAATATCATAAAACGCCTTCTCCTCAAAGTCAATCCCCATATCCATAAATGAATCCTTCTCGGTTTTTAACTCTGCAAGGAGTTTTGCAAGTTGTTCGGCAACATCATCAAGTACTTCGTTGGCATATGCCTCATCGCGTCTGCGGTTATTATATTCATCAACAACGTGTTTAAGGCGTTCTGAAAATTCTATGCCTTTGATTTTATTAACCCTCTTATATTCCTCTATTGCCTGAGAAAGAAGTCTTTGAAGTATTTTTATTTTGGTATTAGGTAGCTGAATAGCGTTTATCCTGTTTATATACTCATCGCTGAAAAGATCAACTTCTATATGTTTACCGGATTCAAACAGTTCCTCTATTCCGTCTGATTGTATAGCACCTTCCAACAATTCACGGACACGGGAATTCATTTGAGCTATATCTGGTACATCACCCTTAGTCAACTTAAAAAGAATCGAGCGAACAGCGCAGTAGAAATGGATATAGTCCTTATCTTTATCAGAGAACTTGTCGCTTGAACTACAGAGGTTAAATGCTTGTTTCATTCGTCTTACTGCCGCCATAAATCTTGTTTCAAGTTCGTTTGAAAGCTGTACATACTCTACAGCTCTGTTTATACAAGCAAGCTGTTGTTTGGGAGTACCTGTAAAGAAATCATCACTATTGAAATTATGAAACATTTGACCGAGGACATCGAGCTGATCCTTTACTATCTTTACAGACTCCTCGATGCCTTCAAATTCATCGCACTCAAAGTTGGTGTATTTCTTCAGAGCAATATTCATATTTTTCTTGATTCCGATATAGTCAACAATCAAGCCCTTGTCTTTTCCTTCGTATACTCGGTTGACACGGGAAATAGTTTGTATAAGGGTATGCTGCTGAATTGGTTTGTCTATATAAATCGTATCAAGTGCAGGAACATCAAAGCCTGTGAGCCACATATCTACAACGATAGCAATCTTGAAATTTGACTTGACGTTTTTGAACTGGCGGTCAAACTCTTTTCTATCGTCTTTAGTACCGAGCATATCATAAAGCTCAGGTTCATCATCTTTATTTCTCGTCATAACGAGCTTAATCATTTCGATAGGTTTAAGCTCTTTCTTGTCCTTCTCTGTCAGCTCCGTTCCGTCAGGACATAGCTTCTTTTCAGTCCATTCAGGTCGAAGCTCTTTTATTATTTTATAGAAACGATATGCAATATGCCTGTTGGAGCATACGAACATAGCTTTTCCTGCAACAGTAGCGCTCTCTGCAACACGGGTTTCATAGTGACTGATAAAATCTTCTGCAACAGCACGGAGACGTTCTGGATCACCAATAATAACATCAAGTTTAGCGACAGCTTTCTTGCTTTCCTCTATCTGATGTTCGTTAGAACCTTCTTCGGCACATTGGTCATAATATTCCTCAATTTCTCTTACTCTTGCCTGATTGAGGGTGACTTTGGCTGCACGTCCGTCATAAACAAGATTTACTGTAATACCGTCCTCAACAGCTTCGGTCATAGTATAGGAATCAACAACTGCACCAAACACTTCTATCGTAGCATCAATAGGAGTTCCTGTAAATCCAACATAGGTTGCATTGGGCAGGGAGTCATGCAGATATTTAGCAAATCCATATGTTTTATTAACTCCCTTAGTGGTGATTCTCAGTTTTTGGTCAAGGCTGACCTGACTTCTATGTGCTTCATCGGAAATGCATATCACATTACTGCGGTTGGTAAGGAGCTTTATGTCCTCAGTGAACTTCTGAATTGTGGTAAGATAGACGCCGCCGCTTGTTCTGCCCTGCAATTCTTCTCGAAGCTTTTCACGGGACTCTATGTTGACAACGGTATCATCACCAATATAACGCTTTGAAGATAAAAACTGCTTGGAAAGCTGATCGTCCAAGTCGGTACGATCCGTGATTACAACAATAGTCGGACTATGCAGTGCCTTCGACTTCATCAGCATACGGGTAAGAAATAGCATTGTATAGCTCTTACCACAGCCTGTTGCTCCGAAATATGTACCGCCTTTTCCGTCACCGTCTGGACGAAGGTGAGTTCTTATATTATCAAGGAGCTTGGTGGCGGCGAAAAACTGCGGATAACGGCACACTATCTTCACATCTCTATCTGAGTTATCGGGGAAGTATACAAAGTCTTTGATTACAGCTAAAAGGCGGTCTTTTCGGAACATACCCTTTACCATTGTCAGCAAGGAGTTGATGCCGTCAAGCTCTGTGTCCGAAGATTCGATTTTTCTCCACGCATAGAAGAAATCATATGTCGAGAAGAACGAACCATACTTATTATTTGCTCCGTCACTTATAACAACGAAGGCATTATACTTGAAAAGCTCAGGTATATCTCTGCGGTAGCGAACAGTAAGCTGTGTGTATGCGTCCATAATTGTGGTATCTTCACGGACAGCACTTTTGAATTCAAACACTACAACAGGAATACCATTTATAAAGATAATGGCATCGGGTATGCGTGTCTGATTATTCATGCCGGAAATCTCAAACTGATTAACAATCTTGAATATATTCTTCTCAGGTGTTTCAAAGTCGATAAGACTGATATACAGATCTTTCTGTGATCTGTCCTCACGGTTAAGGATAAATCCGTCACACAGGAGCTTATATACCGCTTTGGTTGCTTCATATATCGTTCCGGAAATACTGCGGAGATTGAGAATGATTCCGTCAATCTCGCTGTCGGTGATGCCTTCGGAAGAATAACGGTCATGCAGATATTTTCGCAAATCATCAGCAAGCAGGACATCAGACTTATTTCTGATGATGCTTTCGCCATTTATGTAGGTGTATTCCTCGTCTTGAAAAAGCTCCATAATGGACATTTCTAAGGCGTGTTCATTAAATACTGGCATATTCTCACTCCTCTCGCTTCTTACAGTATTTTTCGATTAGCGTTTTAGATGGGGCAATAAGATACCCTTTAAGATCTGTTATATTCTTTATCTGTTGCCTGTTAAAAAAATCCACGACTTCATCATCTACATACGCTAAACGGTTATGTTTTTCTTTTGATCCCTGATAGTTTCCAAATACCACTGAAACTGATGGGGACAGCGCTATATAGATACAGCTTTTGTCATCAGTTGGTATTGTTTTATCATTTCCCAATATCACAGGAAATGATGACGTTATAAACTGGAGGTGTTCTGAATATAGAAATGTAAACCACAGATTTTGAATCTGTTCAACGAAAGATTTTATGTTATTCTTTTCAAGCTCATCTGTAAGCATGACTTTCTTTATAGCGGCAGATACAAGTTCATCAGCGTTAAAACCACCGATTATGTCCAGAAACTGATTGAACTTTTCCTTGGCTTCGGGTTCAAAAAAGTCGGCAGGCACTTCGTTAAGGTTCATTTGAGCCATTGTAATTGGGTTACGAAAGAACATATTTGCAATGAAACGCCGAAGAATATTCTTTTCATCTCCGTGTAATATTAAAACACCTTTTCTTTGTGTTGGAGTGCATATCCTATCCAGCTTTTTCAGGAACGAATCAAATTCGCCTTCATATTTGGCGAAAATGTTCTCAATATCATTTGTTAATAGAAACTGCTCCCCCATTCTATTAGGTTTTGATAAGCGAGTTTCATAAAGATATTTCTCATATCCAAACTCCTTCGGAACGGATTTGATATATCTTTGTTTATCAAAATCATAAATATGTAAATATCCTGCGTCATCAGTAAAACGTCTGAGATAGAACTGAGGGATATAGTGTTGTTTTTTTGTAATTCTCTTTTCCATAGTTCACCTTCAAACATGAATGCATGAATAGCAATTGGATACTAACTTCATAGCTTATGTAAATGATTATCATTTTATAAACTCAATAATCACAATTCAAAGTTGTGTTTGAATATATTTGCTATTATTTATCATAAGCATTTGCATTATCTGGAAAAAGTCCAGTTATTGTATTTAAGTTTCTTCGGATTTGGCGAAACATAAAAAGGGTCCTCGAATTTCAAGTATCTCTCGATTAATTCATCTATCTTAACAATAAGGCACTCCAAATCCTTACTATATTCATCTCTAAGACAAGCCATATTATCCATTCTCTCAAACCCCATTGTTTTATAGTATTTCTCAAGATCACGTTCTGCATTATCTGCACAAAATAGGATTAAATACTGGAACCCCACCTTCTCCGCTACGTCTAATACTATCGGAACCATATACTTAAAAAAAACAAATTGCCCAACATTATATATTATTCCTTTATACTCTACCTTCCATGATTTCACTTTATTCCGATAACGATCATTTACACAAAACTGGGGAATTTCAATAACTGGAACTACATTAGTTACCTCAATCTTATCTTTATCTATATGAGTCCTTTCTAATTCGGTATCATATTTTATACCGCCGATGTATTTTTTATGGCATTTTATAGTAGCTCCCATTTGTAATGAAAAATACAAAACAATGTCTTTATCATCCAGTATTACATAAAAAGCCCTGTAATTAGCGGATTCTTCGGTTCGAGCATGATAATGCAAATAGCCTCCTAGATTATGATTCTTTTCAGAGAGAAAATGTTCGATTTGTACTTTTATTTCATTATCTCCTGCGACTTCCTTTAAACGTTTACATTCAAATTTGGTTATATCAATATTTTTTTTCTTATCTTCTGATATTTTTCTCATTTTTAACTCCTATTCTAAATGATAATTTAGATGCACAAGCCGAAGCTATTTATAAGGATATATTTGTTATAAATCCTTCTCCTGATTGGGCAACAGGTACATTAAAAGATCTATTAACCGTAAAATATGGCAAAGATCATAAACAGTTAGCTGATGGCAATATTCCACTATACGGTTCGGGAGGGATTATGCGATATGTTGAACGGGCTTTATATGAAAAAGAATCTGTTTTAGTTCCACGTAAAGGCTCGCTAAATAATGTATTATACGTTAATAAACCTTTTTGGTCTGTTGATACGATGTTCTATACAGAGATGAAACATGATAATGTAGCCAAGTACGTATATTATTATATAAGAGAAAAGGACTTAGCAGGAATGGATACCGGCTCTGCCGTTCCGAGTATGTCAGCTGAAATAATCCATTCTATGCAGCTTTTTATTCCTGATAATAATACACTTGATAGATTTGAACGCATATTAAAACCAATATTCCTTTATGTAGAAACCAATACCTGTGAGATAGAATATTTAAAAGCTCTATCACAGAATATGCTTACAATATTATCAAGCCGCTAAATTATCATTTGACACCGTTATATGCTATAATTATAGAAATATAACACTGATTGGAGCGAGTAATGATGAAGAAAATGATAATACGGGAAATAATACACGATGTTGCAGGACTTCTTGACAGCAGACAGTTGGACGAACTGCGTTCTGTGCTTGAAACAAGGCTGAAAAGCGTGGATATGACAGAAAGCGCAGATACCGCTGAAAAGAACAGGCAGGAGAACAGCCATTTTCTTAAAATGTTTATCTCAGCAAAGCGTGTTGAGGGCTGTTCCGAGAATACATTGAAATACTATCAGACAACGATAGAGAGGCTATTATCCGCTACAAGCAAATGGATAAAAGAGATAACGACTGATGATCTTCGGCTGTATCTTGCGGAATACCAACAGCAGAACAACGCAAGCAAGGTGACGGTTGACAATGTTCGCCGTATCCTGTCGAGCTTCTTTTCCTGGCTGGAGGACGAGGACTATATCGTAAAAAGCCCTGTCCGCAGGATTCATAAAGTCAAGACTGCAAAGGTTGTAAAAGATACGCTGACCGATGAAAATATTGAGGTTCTGCGTGATACTTGCAGCAATCTGCGTGATCTTGCCATTATTGAAATGCTTACGTCCACAGGTGTCCGTATCGGAGAGCTTGTTAAGCTGGATAAAGCGGACGTTGATTTTGCCGAACGCTCCTGCATTGTTCTCGGCAAAGGCAATAAAGAGCGTGAGGTTTACTTCGATGCGAGAACCAAACTGCACTTGCAGGAATACCTTGAACAACGTACCGATAATGATCCTGCGTTGTTCGTATCAAAAAATGCTCCGCATACAAGACTTACTATTGGAGCAATACAGCGTATTGTCCGAACTTTGGGGAAACAGGCCGAGATTGTTAAGGTGCATCCGCACAAATTCCGCAGAACACTTGCGACAAGAGCCATTGACAAAGGTATGCCGATTGAACAGGTACAGCGGCTTCTCGGTCATCAGAAAATAGAAACTACTATGCATTATGCTATGGTAAATCAGAGCAATGTAAAGATTGCTCATCGTAAATATATAGGTTGAGGTGATAATATGGAATACAAGATTTTAGGCGATTATATAAATCTTGTTGACCTCAGAAACAGAGAATTAGGGATAACCAATCTTCTTGGCGTAAGTATTGAAAAACGCTTCATTCCATCTATTGCGAACATCGTCGGAACAGACCTTTCACGTTATAAGGTTGTAAAGAACGGTCAGTTCGCATACGGTCCAGTTACATCACGAAACGGCGAAAAAATTTCTATTGCCTTGCTGAATGGAGAAGATTGTATAATATCAAGTTCCTATACTGTTTTTGAGGTGACACGCAAGGACGAGCTTGACCCCGAATACCTTATGTTATGGTTCAGCCGTCCTGAATTTGATAGATATGCAAGATATCGTTCTCATGGAAGTGTTAGAGAAATTTTTGATTGGGAAGAACTGTGCAATGTGAAACTGCCCATTCCACCAATTGAAAAACAAAAGAAGATTGTAAAGGCTTATAAGACAATTACTGATAGAATTGCTCTGAAACAGCAGATAAATGATAATTTAGTTGCTTAGTAAAGTCAAAAAATTCGTCTGTAACAAAATTAGAGATTCAATTTCAGCCTTGTTATCATTAATAGCATTGAACAACGGTGTTATCTTTTGCATAAATGTATTCAAAGATTGGTTATCGGGCACAAGGATTTGTCTTTTTTTGAAATCAGGGACCGTAATCTGCTGCTGAGATGTTCCTGTACTGTGTAAGTCAATAGCTGACAGTGCAAATAGCAGATATTTAGCAGTTATAATCATCTGATTCGGAACAACAGAAATCAGTCTCACGATTGGAACATACGGCTTTTCTCGCAAAAACACATAACCGACCGTTCCTCGTGCTGAGACCGTAACGCTTTCCTCAAAGATTTTTGCTTTATTTGTGAATCCATATAGGCCTTCTTCGTCAATGCCATTTGAAAAAATCGGAACATTGCAAGTTCCTGTTGGATAGTCGCTGTATACCGCTGGTTTATCACCCCCTGCGCTCAATTTTGCGACATTTTCAAGAGCACTAATTTTCCATCCGTCAGGAAGGCTCGCAAAGTCAATATCATCCACAAACATTTTCTTATAAATTGCTTGTGCAGTTGCCGCTAAATTATCATTTATCTGCTGTTTCAGCTCAATTCTACGCTTAATAACGTTGTAGCAATGAACCGTTTTTTTCTGTACATCAATGTCAGGAAACTCTATTTCTATCTCGGAAATATTCGCAAAGCGACAGTATTCTCTTGCCGAACCTTGACCTAAAAACTCACAGTATCTTGTAAACCAATCCTGTTTCACAATAAGTGCAAGGAACTCAGGCAGTATCAAATCTGTGCGGTGAACATAAAACACCTCATACAACGAAGAACATATCGCCTTATCATACTTATCGTTATAGGCTATCGAATTAAGCTCCATTCGTGCTGGATTAAAAATGAAGTCGCCACGATAAAACATATTGTATAATGAAGTATCGGCTTCCTGCTGCTTAGGCGGAATAAGTCCATCTTTAGAAACACCGCTTATCGGCAAAGAATCATCGTTGTTCTTTTCTCGGCGCTGAGTTATCAGCTCACCCAATTTGCATTTATGTAAGCTCATACCCCAACTCCTTAAACACTTCCAGCAGATCAGCCTTAGACTTTTCTTCTTCGATCAGCAGCTCTTTCAGCTCAGCCTGCAAGCCCTTCATCTTGGTATCAAAATCTATGTTTTCATCACGGTTGATAAACTCAATGTATCGGCTTGGGACAAGAGTAAATCTTTTTTCCTTTACTTCATCAAAAGAAGCAGAATAGCAAAATTCCGGTACATTCTTATAAGTTTCCTCGTAGCCTTCTTGTTGCCAGTTATGATATACACTTGTAACTTTTGCTCGATCTTCCGCTGTTAATTCAATGTATTTTTTCTCATAAGGACTACCCATTTGTCGTAGATCCATAAAGAGTATTTCATCTTCTCGGTTACGATAGCGTTTGAGCTTTCCGTTCTGTTCCACTACACGAGCCTTTTTATTCTTATTGAGTACCCAAAGGGTAACGCTGATATCAGTAGTGTAGAAAAGATTTCTTGGAAGAATAATAATTGCTTCAATCAAACCATTTTCAATAAGCTGTTTTCGAATTTTCAACTCAGTTCCATCATCTGACAGCGCACCATTAGCAAGAAGAAAGCCAGCTACACCATTTTGAGAAAGCTTTGAAACGATATTTAGAATCCAACCATAGTTTGCATTGCTTGTTGGCGGAACTTCATAACCTTTCCAACGGGGGTCATTAGTAAGTTCGTTATCAGCTCTCCATTCTTTTTGATTGAATGGTGGATTCGCCATGATGAAATCTGCTTTTAAATCTTTGTGCTGGTCATTGGTGAATGTGTTTGCAGCCTTTTCGCCGAGGTTAGCTGATATTCCTCTAATAGCAAGATTCATTTTAGCAAGTTTGAAAGTTGTATTGATTGCTTCTTGTCCATATATAGAAACTTTTTTCTTGTTTCCACTATGAGCTTCAACAAATTTGATTGACTGAACAAACATACCACCAGAACCACAGCACGGGTCATAAAGTATGCCGTCATACGGTTCTATCAACTCGGCAATGAGATTAACTATACATTTCGGAGTATAGAATTCTCCCTTACCTTTACCTTCTGCGAGAGCAAACTTACCAAGGAAATATTCATAGATACGTCCGATAATATCATTCTCAGAGTCATCGGTGTTAATCTTATCAATCTCATCAAGCAATGATGCAAGTTTGTTTGTGTCAATATGCAGCCGGGAATAGTAGTTATCAGGAAGTGCACCTTTCAGTGCAGGATTTGATTTCTCTATTGTAAAGAGGGCTGTATCTATTTTCAGAGCAATATCGTCCTGCTTTGCATTCTCCATGACGTAGCTCCAACGGCTCTCAGCAGGAAGATAGAAAACATTATCCTTAGTATAGAAAGCAATGTTATCTACAAACTTATTGCCATATTTCTCAGCAATCATCTTATGCTGAGTTTCAAATTTATCGCTTGCGAATTTAAGGAAGAATAAGCTCAGTACAACGTGCTTGTACTCCGCAGGCTCGACAGAGCCACGAAGTTTATCAGCAGATTTCCACAATGCTTCCTCCATTGAAACAATTTTTTTTGATTTAGCGGTTTTTGCCATGTTATAACCTCCACGCCCTATAATATAAGAGTATCACCCTACATATTATACCATATTCCACTATATTTTTCAATGGGGAAATTGTGTTTTTTATATCTTTATCACAAAATTAGCTTGATTTTGTGTGTGCTAAAAAATGTGTGCTAAAAAACAAAAAGCAACAGCCGCAGGTCACATAAATTCGTGACCTGCGGCTGTTTAGTGTTAAAAAATTTAGTTCATATGGGCTGAACTTTTTTTATGTGACGTGGTGAAAAACACAACTTTTAATTTTTACAGCATTTTTTTATTCTTGTTTCTTATGATTCAGAGCTATTCTATTGTCGCAGAAAGGGCGCCGCTTTCATCCATACTCCATATGATCTGCTTAGAAATGAACGACCCATCTGCGTCAATTAGTCCGTATTTTTTGTATAGCTCTGTTACTTTTGCAAAGTAATCACGTTCCTTAGCAATAGTTAATTCCTTGACGGTTTCTCCGTTAAAGGTCACAGTATATGATGTCATGGATTCAGGAATTCGTTCTTTTATTTTTGCCGGAATACGCAATATTCTTGCTCTAATGTCATTTTCTGAAATGGTTTTGATCACTTGAACCACAGCATTGTCTACGACGGCATCAACTTTAGTTTCCTCTAAATTCCATCCTTTTTTGTATGCATCTATCAGTTTCGTCTGTCTTGCCTTCACTATATCAGGAGTCCATTCGTCATAATTAAGTACATCGGTTGCAAGAGCATATGAAGTTACACCTGCATCTGTGTTTTTGAAGTATTTCTCCTTCTTTGTCTTAAAATCATAGTTTTGTGCCTTTGAATTATGCCTTCTGGTAAGTGGGATAAGATTTCCTATTTTATTTAACCAATCTGTTCTTTCTTTTTTATCATTCCAAATGATATCCCACTCACTTCCTGGTTCGACCTTTTGAGGAAGTACATGTTCAATGGATAATATATTGGATTTGTAACTTGCTGCCCCATCTGACAAAAAAGCATCCAGACGAAGAATTAGGTAATTTCGCTTTATTCCAGTCATCTTATAAATATCTGAATTTAGCACAGATATGAATTTGTTTTGTTCAGATGCTGAAAGCTCAATGCTTTCCCCATAGATACTATCATCATTTTCATCTTGAAGATCGGAAATAAGTCTTGCATATCTTTCAATTCGATGATTAATGTCAAATGATGTCATACGCATATAGCTTGCCAACCTTTCAAGTTTCTTAAAGAACGTTAGCAATATGTCAGGCTCTTTTTTATGATTATTGTAAAATAACATAGCTGGCGGCAACCAATCAGAGTTGTCAATTCTGTTCAGCCATTTAAGTATATTGTTAACTTCCTCAGCTTTTTCAGTTGAAGTATAGATGGCGTTTCTTATAATGTTATATGCATCCGAATATGGCTCAAGTACCTTATCAATAAACTCTATTGCAGTATCATTGTTAATATCAGTAAGAACATATTTATAGAATTCTTCTTGCAAGGATTTTTTAGCCTTGCTTTTTGTTCGTATCATTCGTATATGTCCAAAGAGATCATTGAAATCATCTCTTCCAAGCTGAGTTTCTATCTCTTCCCACTTATCGGTATAATCATCTCTATTGTCTTCATTGATCTTACCTATAACATCAGATTTGATTATATCAGTAGCAAGCAGGTTCATTCCTCGGCTGTTCATGACAGAGAATATTCTGAATGCTGACTGCTGTGACGAAGTTGAAACGACCACAAGATAACAACGCTGTACTAAAAATGAGCCAAAAGCGAAAATATCTGCTTCATTGGCAAAAGTATCCTTGATCTTCTGTTGCAGGATTTGAGCATTTCTTATTATATTAGCTTTCGCCTCGGTATCCTGAGAATCTGAATTTAAAGACGTTAATTCGTCTATTTTAAGCTCTTGAACATAGTCCTTGAAGAAACCGTTATCTCTTTCTCTGATTCTTAAACGTGGTTTCGGCTTTATTCCCTGAGATTTGATGCCTTTTTCGTTGATATAGTTTTTAAACTCATCTCTATCGTCGCTGTCACTTAAACTATGTGCTATTATAGCAAACAAAATAGTAAGTGTTGTAAGTCGCTGTTGGCCATCTATCACATCTGACTTTGGATCATCATCTTGTTTGATAAGCACTATGCTTCCAAGAAAGTAGTTTTCTTCCTTATCCTCATTTTTATAAAAATCATATAGATCATCAAATAAAATGCCTGTTTCTTGTATAGTCCAAGCGTATGGGCGCTGATATGATGGTATATTATAATTGAATTCAGAACTGAAAATCTTTGAGAGAGGATACTCTCCACCTTTAATGCTGCTCATATGTTTACTCCTTCTGAAGATTGAAAATGGTGTAATTTTACTCTTAATTATATAATATTTTGTTTATATTGTCAATTGCTATGTTTGATTTTCGAAAAGAAATTTTGTCCATTTTTCAATGCTTTGGGCTACTGTGACATTTCACTAGATGATAGACATTGACAATAAGACATTGTATATGATTAGATAAGGCAAATCATTATAATTTAGAAATATGTCAACTATCCAAAGATCCTATGTAATACCTCTACTACATCATCATTTTTAAGTCCATAGCTTTTCAAGGAATTGCTGTCAAATGGGTCTTGCCCCAACAAGTCAATAAAAGTATCAATATCTAATTTAACTTTTGCGGGTAATTCAGATACGCTTTCAAGCATTAGCTCAGCTGTTATTCGTAAAATGTCCTTTTTGTGCTTCTTTATATCGCTCGAATCAACAGCTTCGCCTTTCTCTTTCATTTGTTTCAAGTCAAGATATGCCTTTGCCTTGAACAGAATAAGATATTCAGGGCGAAGAACAGACAGGCCGTTTCTTACAACTTTTCCTTCCAGCAAAGCTTTATAATACTCATCATCAAGCAGAATTGCTGACAGACTTGAAACAGAATCATCTATGTGTATTGGTGTGATCCCTGTCATTTTACGAAGTTCAAAATTATTCCTACAAAACAGTTCTATCATTTTAGGATAGGTATCATCTTCAGGTTTATCAAATCTGTAAAACTGCGGCTTTTGTACACTTGTTGTCTTATTTCGGTATCTCCCGTTCTGAATAAATTTCCAGAATCTTTCTCCAAACTCAGGCGTAAGAGCCTCGACTATCAAAACCATATCCAGATCCCTTGTTGCTCTGAAAGTTGCGTCATTGCTTTCAAATATAATATCACAGGCTGCACCGCCTATAAGCACATATTGTTCTTCGTAGTCGGCAAAATAGTTTCTGAAAGTATCTAATCCTTTTACCACACATATTCCTCCAACATCTCGTTTATAGATTTCATTACTCTTTCGTCCTGCAATTCTTCATCGGTCAATGACAGGGATGCGCTTAGTGGGTCTTGTATCGGCTTATGGTTATAGTCAATGAAATAGCCCACTTCAAGAACTGCACAGCCAATAGCTTCTCCTTTTCGAACTTGCTTCAGCTTTTTTACCCCTGTGTCAGATAACTCTTTTTTTGTCACCGCATAGGTAGTGTAAGCATTATCAGAGAGCAATGAATACTCGCACAGAGCAGTGATTCCTGCCTTTTTGTCTAAATATATATCATTCGGAAACTCGTATCTTCTAATAACAGGGCTTCTAAGAATGTGCTGAAGCTGTTCCCACAGCTGCTTTATATCAGACGGAACGGTAACAGCTCTTGCTTTGCCCTTTGTATCAAGGATATTGACATTCAGATATTCTATTTCATCAAAGCACCTGCTCGCAGACGTTTTGGATACGCCCAGCTTTGTGGCAGCTTCTGATACTGTTACCTTGTTCCACCTTTCATAGATTGCCATAAGTATTAGCTTTTGCGTCAAGTACGAAATAATATCAACAGGTGCAATATCACGTTCACCTGAATTAGACAGCAGGCAGCCTATAAACGGCAAATAAACCTGCTTGCCTTTCAGTACAAATGGGATGCCGTCCTCGACAAGTTTTTCCTTGATATAAGGGGTGGTCGATTTAAGAAATATTGCACAGTTAAGTCCTGAAATATTCTGAACTTTAGCTCTGTCCTTTCGGAGCGCAATAAGACCAACATCGCCTTTTGGTTGAATTGCAAGCCAGTCTATTCCGTTGATTTCAACATCAAATAGATCGTATCTCCCTTTGAAAGCAAGCGGCAATCGGTCGTATAGGTCATTATTCTCTTTTATTTTAACGTTTTGTCTTAACGTTTTTTTTAGGTATTCTCTCATATGCTCACCTTTTAAATCTATAACGTAATTTAAGTTACAGATTTAAAATAACACATTCTTATCAAAATGTCAAGCTGTTTATAGTTTTTGCTTTTAATTTATTTTATGTACAGCCTGTCCGCAATTCTCAGCAGACACATACAGCATTCCAGTTCGTAGTTCAACGTTGTCTGCAACGGGTCGCCCTCACGGATACGCATGGTGCGCCTTATTTCTTTAGGTATGACAACTCTGCCGAGATCGTCGATCCTGCGGACAATTCCTGTTGCTTTCATATTTATGACCTCCGTTGTTTTTTCAAAATTGCAGTAATATTATTTGCAGGTCGGTGGGATTTATGCAGGAAAATGGAGAGCATAGTTGTCAACTGAGTTATAGGTTAGTTAAATAGAAGTACAAAACGACCACGATCGTGAATGCAATGATAAAAGCAATAGAAAGTATTGTAGTTTTTGCTGAATTAGTATTTGATTTAAGTGCAGGGGCGTGATAATATGGGTCAAGTCTATATAGTTGATTATCTATATTTGCAATAGCATCTAACCACCGTGACCTTTGTCTATACTTATATGATGCTCTGCGGTAAATTGAATAGATATAACTATATTGTTGCCTTAAAATTTGCCAGAGATATATTGTTTTCTTTTTATCAGTTATAATACCTATTATATGCTCAATAGATTCGATCATTCCTAACGATAATTCGATAAACATATCAAATGTATAGCTACTGTCATTTGATGTATAATTGCCGTTGTTTACGGTGTTCATTACAAAAGAACTATTCATCATACTAAGCAGATCAGCATTAATATTTTGAATCAAGACTTTGTTTTCTTCATATTTATCAGGTGAGTTGTCATAATTGTCGTCAATTACAGATATCGAATTTTTTAACACTTTAATTTTCTGTTCTCTTTTAAAGCGGTCAGAATCTACAAGTGCCATTCTAGCTTTTCCATAACTGGAGTAGAAAATCGCCTCGATATTTGTCGGCTCATATTGCTCGACCATATTGTAGTATTTTTCACATTCTTCCCAATCCTCTTTAGCTTTTGCACGGCGTGCGTTTTCGAGGGAACGCTCTACAAAAGAGGTGTTATCGACTGTGACTTTACTTCCTGATACATCGACCTTGCCATTAACTTCGACAATAAGACGTTTAGCTTCTTCAGGTGAATATTTAGCACCGCAATACTGACAGATAAAGCAGCCGTCCTCTTTGACTAAATCATTGCTACCGCAAACTTCGCATACGATTTGTTTCATGCTTTAACATCTTCTTTCTGTGATTTGTATTTTCGTGATTAAAAAAATTATTATATTTCTGGTCCGCTATAATGTGGTAAACCAGCTAAATCCATGTTTTCGTTATAATAATCAATACTATATACTGACAATGCGAGTGCATTACTTCCATTTGGTGTTATGGATAACAGGTAGACATAGTTTCCGCATTTTACCGAAACCGAATCAGACTCGTCAGTTAAGTAATCTCCGGTGTACCTATATCTTTCTAAAGAAGTGTCAAGAATATCACACGAATCGCTAATATCTTCAGAAGAAAGACCAACATCAGTGTATAAAATTGCACTGGCATAAAACATTCTGAGTATATTTAAAGCGTCAACTTCCGAAATTTCATCGCTCGTTTTTTCAATAGTACAGTCTGCGTCTTCGTAATATTCCCTTATCCATTCTCCTAGATCATCATATATGATAGACATACTTTCAATGCTGTTATCATCTGAGCCAGTAATAGTGCATTTAAGTTTTGTTGGTGTGTTGTTGACAGTTATAGTGCAGATAACCTCAATGTTTCTGGTTTCAGTTTCATTAATGCTGTTTTCGTCATAATCAAAAACAGACATATTTTCTTTTGCATAATCTAATTTCTTTTTTACATTTGTTATAAATGTATCTTCATGGACATCTTGCGTAACCTCGCTTGTGGTTAGCGTGGTGGTCGCAACCTCATCTGACGTTGTTGTTGAGATCGCTGTTGTTGTGAAATCGGTTTGCTGTGAATTATTGATTGATTTATTGCTGCTTTTAGCATTGTTTCCACAAGAACTTAAAATCAATGTTGAAATAACAAGTGATAATACTAAATAACCATTCTTCATAAGAAATTCCTCCATATTCCTCTATAGTGCTTTTTTTGACACTATTTATTTTGTACTGTCATTATACCACATTATTTCCATGATTTGTTAAGCTGGCTGCTTAGGATAACGATTACATTTTGTAAACAAAGTGTAAACTTTGCGGGCGTAAACGTTGATAGGGGGTGTTTTTGAAATAAGGAGTGGGGAGCGAGGGGTGTTATTTCAAAAAGTCGGGAGATTTTGAAATAAGGGGTTATGTAAAAAAGCTCGCACATATTTCAGATTCACGATTCGGCAACAGGAGATGGTGCTGAATAGTGGCTGATGATATGTACGAGCTTATAGCTCTAAGTGGTTGATTATGTTTTTATGTATGTGGTGGGATCGTCAGTGCGTTTGTTATACTTTATTCATAATGTTCAATAAGTCTTGATAGCTTTTAACTTTATGATATCTTACTTGACTTGATGACATTTTGTTGAACAGTACTTCTGCACAATCTATTTTTGCCTTTTCTATTGGTTTAAGTTCTATATTTTTCATTGAGCCTTTTGTTTCTGCAATAAAAAATATGTGTTTAACAGTTCCTTCGTAGAAAGCGATAGCCCAGTCTGGTGAGTAATTGCCAAGTGGAGTTGGGATATGAAATGTTCTTGGCAGCTTTGCATAAACGCAAACTTCTTCAGCAGCGTCAAGTTCTTTGACAAATTTTTTTTCTACGCTTTCTGTTGCCGTTCCGTCTGTGAAGACATAGTCCTGGATAGCCTTTTTTGCAAGGAATGCTTTTTCAAAGCTTTGAGATGATTTTTCCGCTGTAAAGATATTATTATCATATTCACCCGCAATGGTATCATAGCTTATGTGGTCAACTATGGCAGTAGCTTTTTGCTCGTTTATCAATTCTGTGATCGTTATAAGAAATTCTTCTGGGTTATTTCTGAACATATAGAGTTTATCTATTCTTATGCCTTGCAGGATCTTGGAAACAGTTTTTCGTGTGAGAGTTGTTCCCTCAGCGATCTTTCCGATAAGGTCATATCTAATGTCACTGATTTCTGTGTGCTTTAAAGTGTGAGTTCTTGTTATGACATTTGCAAATGAGTCGCCATTATCTAGGTCGTAAGAGCTTATCTCTGCTTTCTGACTTCCGACAGTTGTGGTATATCTTAATTCTGATACCATAAGATCTTTATTTATGTGATATATTGAGTTTCTTATGAGTTCATTGCTGTCAAAATCTACTGTGTAAGCATACTTGTGGTTTATTTCTTTCCATAGTGCCTGAAATTCTTTCTTCGCAAAATTATCGTTCAACGGATTGTCTTTGACTTTTGTTTCGTGGCCGTCTGTAAACATATCAGTAAGCACATTATCATCATATACAGCTTGTATAAGACTATGTATTCCGTCAGCCATAGGTTTGAGTTCGTCTGGTAATTCTGCAACCATATCATTTTTGATATCCTGACGATATTTGTCTGTAACTTTACGTTTCATATCCACATAGCCGTTCTGGATAAGGTAAAATTCGATACTGTTTGCTGTTTCCTCATCAATGATTTTTGTTTCACCGTCAACTTTAACATATTTGCCCTTGAAATAATCGCTTGTTGCGACAGTAGGTCTGTCATAAAGGACGGTTTTGATATCTGACTGCAAGTCTGTTACAAAAGTTTTATAGCTTTCACTTGCGATTACTGTCAGAATGTTTATATCGTGGACAGATTCGCCGCAGCTTTGCACGTCCATGCGAGTGCCATTTTGGTTAACGCAAAGACGCAGACCTCTGCCCACTTCCTGTCGTTTGGCGGTGTTGCTGTCGGAATGTTTCAGGGTGCATATCTGAAAGACGTTAGGATTGTCCCAACCCTCACGGAGAGCAGAATGTGAAAAGATAAAACGTGTTGGCTCATCAAATGAGAGCAGTCTTTCTTTATTTTTCAGGATAAGATCGTAAGCTGAAATGTCATCAGAAAATTCGCTGCCTCTTTTAAGCTTGCTGTCAACACTTCTGCCTGTCTTTTTGTCAATGCTGAAATAGCCTTTATGGACAGCATTTACGTCGCTGCAAGTTGATTTGAGATACTTCTGATATGGTGTATCTATGAGCTGGGTATTATCATTGAGGATTTTCAGATATTCCTGCTCAAACATTTCTCCGTATTCGCCAAGCTTTTCGTTTCCGTCCTCATCATACTGACGATACTTTGAAACTTCATCAATGAAAAACAGTGACAGACACTTTATGCCCATATTAAATAACTTTTCTTCTTTTTCAAAGTGTGAAAGAATGGTTTCTCTGATCTGGATACGCCGCATATCTTTTTCGGAAACATCACCTGTTACGTCGCCTGTTTTTATGGTAACTCCGTTTAAGAAAGTTACGGTGCCGCTTAATGGGTCTATTTCAGAAATGGTATAGCTCTTATACTGCTCCATTTCCTGCGATATGTAAAAAAGATCGTCGCCTACTGACAATATACGCAATTCACGTTTGACGTTATTTTTACGCTTTATTTCGATTTCCATTTTTGCCATAGGCGGTTTCTTTGATGAGAGGACTATCTGTTCAAGGTAAAGGTAACTATTTGTTCCTTTGAGATTTTTTATGTCAAAGCCTTTGACCTCTATTTTCTTTACAAGTTTTTTGTTGAATGCGTCAAGAGCGTCAAGCACATAAACAAGGTTGTGATGCTTGGCGTGGGTCGCAGAATAATTCAGGGTAAAGAGAGGGTCAAAGTTTTTCAAGGCTTTCTGTGTGACAGCTCCGCCCATTTTCTGCGGCTCGTCGAGGATTATGATAGGGCGGTTAGCTTTGATAACGTCGATAGGGCGTCGTGAGCCAAATTCATCACGCTTGGAATAGATTATACGAGCCTCTTTACTTTTGCCGTCCTCTTTAAGGGAAGATGCAAAAGCCTGTGTGTTTATTATCATAACGTTTATTCCGCCGTCAGAGGAGAAGTTATCAAGCTGGTTAAGATTAGAGCTGTTATATATGAAAAAGCGTGCTTTCTTGCCGTAATGTTCCATAAAGTGGTCTTCGGTTATCTCAAAGGTCTTATACACGCCCTCACGGATCGCAATACTTGGAACTACAACAATAAACTTGCTCCAGCCGTATTTTTTATTAAGCTCAAACATTGTTTTGATATACACATAGGTCTTGCCTGTACCTGTTTCCATTTCGATATCAAGGCTGCACCTGCCGAGGTCTTTTATAAGCTCAGGGGAGAGTTTTATATTGTTTTCACGCTGTATTTTATGCACATTTTCCAAAAGCTGTTCGCTTGAAAGTTCAAGGGCGTTGTTTTTAAAGCCTATATCATCATATGGGTCATTTTCATAATCAAAAGAGAGCTGAGCCACAGCGGGCTTTTCAAGTGTGCCGAGGTCACGGATATAATGAGAGGTCTTTCGGTAGCTCTGTCCGCTGAACACGTTTACAACAGCATTTACAGCGTCGGTTTGATACTGTTGTATTTTAAAGTTGAATTTCATCACAGCACCTCCTTAATCTTCGTATTCTTGTTGCGTTTCATAAATCCATTCGTTAATTTGGTCTATTAGAAAATCAATAAATCCTGTACATCCGTCAAGAATATCGAGAATTTTACATATCCATATCCTAAGAACATCAAGATCTATAGTAATATTAGGCTTATTTACATAGAAATGTGGACGTTTATTACTATCAATAGGGTAGCGGGCAAATGTCATATCATCTGTATTTGCATAAAGGATAGTTATGAAACTTTCAACAAATCTGAAATCTTGAAGAATGTCTTTATGAGAACTTTGTTGAATTAATTTTATTGCTGTTTGGCATAATTGTAAAATATTATGTTTTCCTTCAATTTTACTTTCTTGATATTCTAACTTTTCTATTTTATTTAAAATACGAAGTTGTGAATTAAATCCCTTTAGATATGCTTCTATACCATGTACAACGTTAAAAAGAATAGGAAAAATCCATACATCAGCTTTTTGGTTACTATTATCTTTTAAGCAAACATCTATAAGCTGTATGGCTGTTTCTAAATAAGCTTTTCCCATTTCATAAAACTGATTTTCTGTATTATTTATAGAATCGAAACGCCAATTCAAATATGCAGAATGTTCAATATCACCAGTAAACTCAAAGTAATTTGGGATAATCTTCATCAGAGATTTTGCATCAAGCTTTTTCCAAGCATCTTTATCTTCAAACAAGTCAATATTCATCACAGCACCTTCCTAACTGTATCAGGCGAATAAGCTGCAAATATCTGCTCAAAGTTTGTTGCAACGCTGTCATTTGCCATTGAGCTGTCACGCATAACAAAATAATATGGCTTTTGCTTTGCTATCGCAGTTATCACTTCGTCTGTAACATTATCATCAAAGCAGGCGATAAGATAGCTGTCTTCGACATTGAAAACAGTTTTGCCGCCGATAGTGCTTTGCTCTATTTTGCTTGAAAGCAGAACGCCAAGATCAAGCATAACCTGAAAAAGCAGGTCTTCGGGAGTTCTGTCTTCTTTGATATTATCCACAGTTCCCATTATGGTATCAATGGTTATTTCGGCAGGATTATAGTAGACGTCTTTCATATTTGTGCTGTCGAGTTCGAGAACACGGAAACCGATATCAAGGTCATTAGCCATTTGCTCATTTTCGGCGGTTTCATCGGCATTGCCCCAGCGTGCAGGAATAATGGGTTCGCTAAAGCCGTCAATTTTCAGCTGTTCTGCCTTAGGAACTTCTTTTGCCAAATGACGCATATCTTTGCCATTATTCTTTAAATCTTCTTTTATTTTCTTGCCTGCTCGTCTTATTCTTTCCTTTCCTATTTCACAGATGTTTTTATAGCCTGCCTTGAAAGCCTCGCTTTTCTCGTCTGTCTTTTCAGGAAGTTGTACCATAATGAATTTGCGGTGTCCGCCGTCTTCGGCGTTTAACTGCATTACTGCGTGGGCGGTTGTGGCTGAGCCGGAGAAAAAGTCGAGGATTATTGAATCAGTATCCGAACCTAATTTTATTAAAGTTCTTATTAAACTCACCGGTTTTGGAAAATCAAAATATCTGCTTCCAAAAATATTCTCTACTTCTATACTTGCCCTTTGATTCGTTCCAAATTCAATACCCCAAAAGTCATTTGCAATTTGACCTTTATCCAACATATCTTTGAGATATATCTTTTTTCTTGGCGATCCTCCCTCTTTTTCAGGCCAGTGGATTAAATTTTGTTCTTCTAATTTTATAAATTCATTCTTTGGTATCAGCCATGGCCCTTTACATACTATTCCACTCGGCGAAATAACGTCATAATTATATCTTCCCCTTACTGGTTCTCTAAGTCGTCCTCTGCCATAATAGCCAATATCATCTTTGTATTGATAATCTTTTTTCGCTTTTTCAGAAAGTGGTAATCTACCAAATGAAGGATTATGGGTTTTTGAATAAATCAAAATATATTCTTTTACTCTTGCTATATTTCCGATATTTGTTTGACCATCCTGCCTTCTCCATGCAATGTTTGCAAAAAAATTTTCATTTCCAAATATCTCATCGCATATTTTCCTAAGGTTATCAGCCTCATTATCATCAATCGAAATAAAAATTACGCCGTCATCAGATAGCAAATTTCTTGCAATTTTAAGCCTTGGATATATCATATTGAGCCAATCGGTATGAAATCTGCCGTTGCTTTCGGTGTTCTGAAAAAGTTGGTTGCCGTCTTCGTCAAACTGTCCGCTGCGGTCAAGAAAGTCGTCAATACTTTCTGAAAAATCATCATTGTAGACAAAGTCATTGCCTGTGTTGTATGGAGGATCAATGTATATCATTTTGACCTTGCCAAGATAAGTTTCCTGCAAAAGTTTGAGAACATCAAGGTTATCGCCCTCTATGTAGAGATTTTCGGTGTTGTCAAAGTCAACGCTTTCTTCACGGCAGGGGCGGAGAGTTTCAGCAATAGGGGAATTTGCGAGCAGTACAGATTTTTTCTTGTCAGGCCAAGTGAACTGATAACGTTCCTCTTTGCCGTCAACAACGTGGGTGTTTATTTCCTGCATAAGCACGTCCTTGTCAATGGCACGGATAACTTCGCCTGTGGTTTCATCTATTGTTTCGGTAACTGCGTTAGGGAACATAGCCGCTAACTTCTTAAAATTCTCATCAGCCTTATTTGCTGTCTGCATTTTGAGTTTATCCATTTATTTTCCCTCCAAGTCAAAATGTGAAATTCTGTGATATTTTTCGTATGATAGTTTTAATGTCTGATAAAAGTCATCTCTTAACTTATAGATTGTTATTGTTTTTGCAGTACGATACTCACTCTTTGTTGTGTTTTTTATAGTATGGACAACAATATTGTGATTTTTGAAATATGCAGGACACATAAAGCCCTCTATTTCAATTGGCTTATTGCCGCTTTTTACAAATTGCAAAAGAGACTCTTTTTCTTCGTAATCAAAAGTATCGACAAAGTCCCACAAACGTTCAAGTGCACAAAGTTCATTTTCTTCCTGTAATTTTCGTTGACGTTCTTGTTTTTGTTTATTAAGTTCTTGCTCTTGTTGATATGCTTTTTGGTTTGCTTGGCAAGTTTTATATGATTTAGAAATATATTTAGTAAGTTCAAAAATTAAAAAGAAAATACAGAAAACTAATACACCATATAATGTCTTTCCAACTCGTTTTTCAATACCAAACAGGTTAGGTTTTAAAGCTACAAAAAGAATAGCCATTGCTATCGAACCTATTGCGGGATATAAGTGTTTTCCAAGTAGGACTTTTAATAGATCAATTATTTTTTCCACTTGCTATTCTCCTTAATTCAAATTCAAGTTTCCTAAGCTGCTGCACCAACTCAAATTTCTTCCTAGGCTGCTTTTCAGACCTTGCAAGCTTTTCAAGTTTAGCTATTTCTTTTTCAAGCTTTTGTCGGCTTTCATCAAGCTGTATCTGCTCATCAAGAGTGTTGTTGTCCGCAATAGTTATGCCGCCTATCTGTGCGACAATGTTTTCCCACACCTTGTCAAGGTCGATACCTTTGAGCTCAATACTATATTGATCGGCAGGCCTCCATTGTGTTTGCATAAGTTTGGTGTGATATATTGCAAGCTTGCAGCTGCCCTCATATTCGAGGATAAACAGTATATTCTGCGGTATGAGTTTTGACAGCATAGCTATATTCTTCTCATCAAAATTTCTTCTTTTCAGCGTTACAAGCAACACAAAGAAACTTTGAACGTTTTCACCCGCAGGGATATTTACCTTATCAGCCGTTATTTCATTGACAATAGTTATCCTCGAAATGTCAGCGTCTATTTTATCCTTTGCGGCGGTGTTCATTTGAAATTTAGTGTAAATAGCTTTTTTAGGCAACTGCTTGCTCATTTCTGTTGATTTAGGAAGTCCCAGCATATAATCACCTCATCTGATAACAAGGAAACAGATAAGCTCAAAATCATCAAGACCTTTTATCTCGTTGGACAAAAAGCTTACTTGTCCACCACCAAGAAAGCTGTCGATATCGCTTTCTTCTTTGACCTCGATAATAGAGGCTATCGCTTTGCCGAGCAGCTCAGAGAATTTTGACATATCTTTTCCGTCTTTAGTTTCTTTATTGAATTTTTTATACACTTGTGGTATAGGTTCAGACTTTCCCTTGCATAAGAAACGCATTTTATCAAGCATTGCTTTTGGTGAAAGATGATCGCATACAACGTTGCCGTCATCTGCTATATAAACCATATAAAATGGGTGAAGTCTGTTCTGATTATCAATATTTACGCTGTCAGAACGATTTTTCAATACGAAGATAACCCCAGGAGGTGCGTCCTCTGACGCAGGAACAACTGAGTCAAGTCCGAACGGAGCTTTTTCTATCTCAGGGTGACGTTTAACATATTCAAGAAGATCAAGCCTAAATTCATTAAGCCCAAGATCCATTATGGAAATTCCGCTTGACATATCCTCGATATCAACAACTTCTTCCTGAAGCTTTTTAAGCTGTGCTTTACGATATTCAAGGTCTGTTTTTTCTTCCTCGCTGAGTATATTATCATCACCTGTGGCGGTCATGTCAACGATCTTCATTCTCGTTTCTACCTTGGATTTGAGGTTGATGTATTCATCAAGAGTAACGTTAGGCCAGAAGTTTACGAGCTGGATAACTTTGTTTTTGCTGCCGATACGGTCTATACGTCCAAAACGCTGTATAATACGCACCGGATTCCAATGTATATCATAATTGACAAGGTAATCGCAATCCTGTAAATTCTGACCCTCGGAAATACAATCAGTAGCTATGAGAATATCAATATCTGTTTTCGGCATATTTTCAAAGAGATCTCTGTCCTTTGAAACAGGAGAAAAGCAGGTGAGTACAGTATTTAAATCAGTCTTTTTGAGATCCGCTGTGGTGCGGCCGTCAACAGTACCTGTGATTATTGCTGTGTTAAGTCCAAATTTTTCTTTTACATAATTGCTGACGTGTTCATAGAGATAGTCAGCTGTATCTGCAAAGGCAGTAAATATTATAATTTTTCTGTTTCCCTCGTTTATAGGGTTTGTTATTTTCTTATCTATAACTTTGTAAAGTTCCTGCAGTTTTGAATCGTGCTCGGCTGTTATATCACCTACCATATATGTGAGCAGATCAAGGATTTCAGCGTCTTTTTCAAGACTTTCTTTCCATTCAAGCCACTCCATATCGGCAAGATCAATTTTAACTTTTCGACCAAAGGAGAATAACTCGTCGTTATTTTGATCTTCCAAGTCAAAATCATCAACACAAGAGATATCTGTCATATTTAGTACTGAACTTGTGTGTTTATTAAATTTGTTAATGGTGCTGATAGTATTTGTTATAAGTTCTTTTATTCGTTTTAGAGTAAGATTGAATGAATAAACAGAACTCTCCATACGTTTCATAAGATTGATAGCGGTAAGTCTGCGTATTCCTTGTTCACGATTAGCCTGTGTGAACCCTACGTTTACCTTGTTGTCTCCGTAGAGTTCAGAATATTTGCTCATTTTACTAGGCTGAATATAATGTGACGGTGTGTATATCGTCAATGATAGCTGCATAAGCTGATCAAATATTTCATTATAATTTATCGCTGATTTTATATCAGTAAGGTTTGGTTGCAGCGAAATAGGTTTAAGCCTTTGTGGAAATGTACCTATTGCACTTGTGTCATAGAACTTTTGAATGTGTTTTCTTGATCTTGCAATAGTGACGCTATCAAGGACTTCAAAGAAATCAAAATCAAGCATTTTCAGCAGGCTTTCAGTTGTTCTTTCGGACGGATCCCACTTGCTCCATATGTTGAACGCTTTTTGGGCGTTCTTGAATATGTCGTCAATAGAACGTTTGGTGTTTAGTTTTTCGTCAATGTAATCGGTATGGCCTTCATAAGCAAGGGCAAGTTGATTTTTTAAATCAAGAAATTTGTTATTAACAGGCGTTGCGGATAGCATAAGCACTTTTGTCCTGACACCAGACTGAATGACCTTTTTCATTAAGATCGCATAACGATTAAGCTTGCTGTCACCGTCATCGTCATCAACAATTTTTCCGCCATTTCTAAAATTATGTGATTCATCAATGACCACAAGATCATAGTTGCCCCAATTTAAGCGACCTAAGTCTATGCCATTAGATTCTCCTGATGTTCGGCTCAGATCAGTATGATACAGAACATCATAGTTCAAGCGGTCAGACGCTATGGGATTATTGACATAGTTATCTTTATAGGTGTTCCAGTTATTTGCGAGCTTTTTAGGACACAAAACGAGAATGGTTTTGTTTCTGCTTTCATAGTATTTTATCACAGCTAATGCGGTAAAAGTTTTTCCGAGGCCTACGCTGTCAGCAAGGATACAGCCATTATATTTTTCAAGCTTATTTATAATAGCAAGAACGGCGTCTTTCTGAAAGTTATATAACATACCCCATATCTTGCTTTCTTTAAAACCAGTAGCTTCATTAGGCAGAACATCTTCAGAGATATCTTCAAGAAATTCATTGAAGATGTTGTAGAGTGTAACAAAATAAATGAAGTCAGGGGAGTTTTCGGTGTAGGCAGTTGTGATATTGTCAATTACCTCATCAGTAACATCTTGCAAACGGGTTTTATCATTCCATAGCTCGTCAAACAGGTCGATATACGATGAGCTGAATGGAGTTTCAAACTTATTTATCATTAAATAGGCATTGTTCCCACGTTCACAACCAAGGTCAACTGTTGTAAATCCATTGACTGGCATATATGTTGTATCGTCAACATTTATGAATCCTGCCATATTGTCATTTGTTATATTTGATTTAAACGTTACTTTTTTCTTTATCCAATCTGCACATTCTTTAGCGATAGCTCTTTGGGTAAGTTCATTCCTAAGTTTTATTTCAAACTCGGTTCCATACAGGCTGCGTTCACGATTTAGCCTAGGAATATAGAACTCACGCTTTTCTTTTTTAGCCTTTTCATTAGTAAAAGTCGGCGAAGTAAAAATAAAACGCAGTTCATCAATAGATGTCAGCTGTTTCTTTAATTCCTGGAATGCATAGATTGAAAAGCAGGCGGCAGCAATGGAAATTTTACTGCCTTTTTTGATCTCGACAGATAAATCATCTTTAAGCGTATTGGTGATATTATTAATAATATTCATAGCATTTTTCTCCCCTATATTTAAAAAGACAACTTTAATATTCATTATACCACATAATCTACTCTTTTTCAATATAATAGGATAAAAACTTGGAATAATTTCACAATGAAAAAAAGACTTGTTTCAGCTTTTGCGTCAGGGAAGTTTCAATGCTCTCGTAAAGTACACGATAATCCTTTTTCCGTATGGCAGACATTGTAACAACAGGAACGCCGAGCTTTTCAGAAAGTGCGGCTGTATCAATGACAATGCCCTGACCCTTGGCTACATCTATCATATTGGGGACAAGAATGGCAGGAACTTTCATTCCAACAAAATCCGCCAGCATATACAGGCTGCGTTTTAATTGTGAGGCGTCAGCCATAACTACCACAAGGTCAGCGTTTCCTGCGGCGGTTTAGTATTAAAAACACAATTTTATTTTCCACAGCATTTCTTATATTTCTTTCCGCTGCCGCAAGGACAGGGATCATTCCTGCCGACCTTTTTTCTGGGTGATATTCCTGTCCTCTATTTGAGCAAGCTGACGGAGCATATTCATTTTGACCTTTTTGGGCAGTTCGCTCATAAGGATACCTTTTCTGTATCCTTCAATATTCACTTCTCCGCTTTTCAATGCGGCTGTTATATTTGGCCCAAAGGAAATGCTATTGATAACATCTTGACCGCCACGATTTATAGATAACTCGTTGGGAGTAAATCCTCTGTTTTGCGTAAGTCGTGTGTTGTTGTTCAAATCTGTGAACAGTTTGATAAAATCATCAAGCAGGCTTTCTGTCATTTTGAGTTTCATTCTATCAAGCATTTCATATACTGCATCGAACGGTCTAGGTTATTATCAGAATTAAATCTGAAACTATATCCTCGGCTCTTTGTGCGGATAGCTTTAGCCTTGTGCATAAAAAGTTCGTCATTGCTCTAACATATGGTGTGTCAGCAATATACATATCATCTTTGTATTTAAGAAGTTCTTGCTTTGGAAGAATTTTCAGCGTCTTACCTGCTTGATGTTTGACCATATTATAATAATATTCATAATCAACATCTACCAAGCTAGAATGAACTATCTTTCGGTCGATGGGCTTTTCCTTAGGTGCGTCAAGATACAATTCGTCCTTGGCAAGAATATAGTAAAAAATGATCTTCGTGGCGTGATATTTCAGAAAATGCAATGAACTCCTCCAAGGTTATCAAGCCTTTATTTTGCTTGCTGATTATTTTGCAAGCGTCTTTTAGGGGCAATAGCTGATACAAATTGGCAAAGGCTTCAAAGTAATCATAAAGGAGCGACATTGTTTCCTGCCGTAAGGCGAGCTTTTTGTTCATTCTTGCTATTATACATTCAGCGTATACTCTTGGAAATTTGCTCATTGTGGTTTTCACCTCGTTTTTTTATAGTTTACTTGGTTATTACATTAGAAGAGAATGTCAGTCAAGGGGAGGGCAGGAAATCAAATTTTCTCGCTCTTGTCGGTGATGAACTTTATTCACATTGAATGCTTTTGCCCAAAACGGCTAAACTATTTAATATGAGTTTTGATTTAAGTAACATTGTATGGTATAATATTAAAAGGTTGAGCCTGTATGGGCGGAAGTTTTTAATGAGGTGCTTGTATGAAAATTAAACGTGATAAATATTTGCAGCAACTGATTGATTTTATGTGGGACGGACAGGTGAAGGTTATCACAGGTATAAAACGATGCGGTAAATCGTATCGTCTGCGCACCCTTTTCAAAAAGTATTTGCTTGAAAATACAACAGATAACGACCATGTTATCAGTATCGAGCTTGATCTGACAAGGGATATAAAGTACAGAGATCCGCTGGAACTTTCTGCATATATCCGCAGCAGGGTAGAAGGAAAAAATGAAAAATACTATCTCTTTGTTGATGAGATTCAGATGTCTTACAAGGTGCCAAATCCGTATAATCCTGACGGCAAGGAGATAACTTTTTATGATGCACTCAACGATCTGCGTGAACTTGATAATCTTGATGTGTATGTTACGGGAAGTAACTCAAAAATGCTTTCATCAGATATTCTTACGGAATTCAGGGGCAGAAGTGACGAGATACGGGTTCAACCTCTCAGCTTTTCTGAGTACTATTCTGCTGTGGGCGGTGATAAGGAGGACGCATTTGAGAACTATGCATTTTACGGCGGTATGCCGCTGGTGCTTTCACGTCCAAGCGACAATGTAAAAATGAAATACCTTACCTCGCTGTTTTCTGAGGTCTACCTTAAAGATATAGTTGAGCGAAAGAAAATTGAGCGTGTGGACGTTTTTGAGCAAATACTTGATCTGCTGTGTTCATCTATTGGCTCGCTTACAAATCCAACAAAGATAGCAAATACGCTAAAGTCAAAAACAAACGGCGGCATTTCCGTTGTGACGGTCGCATCATATATTGAGCATCTCGAGGGCGAATTTTTGTTTTCTGAAAGCAAGCGATATGACGTTAAGGGTAAATCATATTTTGAATATCCATACAAATTTTACTGTGAGGACATTGGACTGCGTAATGCACGGATAGGTTTTCGTCAGCAGGAAATGACTCACATAATGGAAAACATTATTTATAACGAACTGATTATCCGCGGTTTTCCGTTGACGTTGGCGTTGTTTACTCAAGGGAACGCAATGCAAATGGAAGTTCTGTTCGTGTTCCTAGAGAGATCGACTTTGTTGTGACAAGCGGGGGCAAAAGGACTTACATTCAGTCCGCCTTTGCTTTGTCTGACGCCGAAAAAGAGATGCAGGAATTAAGACCTTTTTCTCTAACAGGTGATTCGTTTCCTAAAATCATAGTTCGCAAAGATATAAGAAAACGCTGGTATGATGACAATGGTGTTCTGAATATTGGATTGATCGATTTTTTGTTGGACGATAGTGTAGTGTGAGATACTTCATAGAATTAGCCTAAAAATATTGACAGAAAAAGCAGCCGCAAACCACGCACAAGTGTGGTCTGCGGCTGCCTCACATTATTTTATGTACAGTCTATCCGCCAATCTGGGAAGTGCAAGTAGTCAAGTTCGCTTTTTAAAATTGCAGTATGCTTGATGAATTGATCATATCATATCGAGCATAGGTTTGTTAACAATACAAAAGTATATTTGTTTACTATTGTAAATTTTGAAAAAATTATTTTGCTAAGGTTTGTAAGTATCATCTATACAGATCATAAATAGAAAAACAAAACGCTTCAAATAAAATCTCTTCGCAGACCATAATTTCATCGTTTTTTGCGGAACCTAATTTTCCATATGGTATTTTTCGATGTCTTTTAATAAACTAGACCTACGTCTTCAATCATGTCTGGTATCATTAATTCTTGATATGCTGCTTTCTTCTCTGATTTAATAGCATCGCCCAGTTCTTTCAATTTTGTGACCTTTAAGCTGTCGAGTTTTTTCAAGCGACTTTCAGAGAGTGGGGTGACTCTTTTGATGGAATAATAATCCTCTTTACTCATTCGCCAAATATGTACAGCCGTTTTGTATCTTGATAAGATTTTATCGGCAATCAATAATCCCTCTGGATCAAAGTCGCCTGCATAATATATTGTACAACCGCTGTCCGAAAGCATATCAAGCGTTTTCAAAACGCACCTTTTGAGCTGACCAGAAGTACAAATCATCGCAAATCCTTTTTTTATCACGATAGGTACCAGTGCAATAAATACAGCAGGATTTTCAACTGCAAATACTTTTTTCCTGTCGCAATCAGCACTACTGATACCTACCAAATTCGCAACCGAAAGCATAGCTATCTCACCTTTATCGGCAAACATTTTATATGCTTTATGCTCTTCTCCTTTTTTATCATAGAGCCTGATTCCGAGCAAAGCACACGCACTGGTTATACTATCTGCCTCTATACCAAAATAAAAATAGATTTCCTTAATCTCTTCGGAATTATTTTGAGACTTGTTTGATAGAAATCCGAGTGCATTTACAAGAAGATTTCCTGCTGTCGATTTTATATCAAAATAATGAGGATTGCTGGTTATCTCAGCAGCTAGGATAGGCAGACCTATCGGCTCAAATTCCTGCTCATATCTTGAATCGACTGCATTACAAACATAGCTGACAAGACTTTCTGCCGCTTTGGGGTCGTTATTGTATTGCTCCATAACAATTTTATAGCCATACTTTCCAGAAGCAAACATCTCCACAAGCCAACTGTAACATGGCTTTCCGCCATATCTTGATAACAGCTCATTTTCAAATTCATTTTTCTTTTCGGCTTTTTCGGACTCATGCTCAGTTCTGGTTTGCAAAGTTATGCTGAAGTAACTTTCTAGAACCTCTCTCAAAGATACTTTTCCGTATTGACTTAAACCATTTTCAAAGTCTTTTACTGTAAACGACAATGTTGGAGGTTCATACCCGATCTTAGGACAGATTATTTCATCGACAGCATAACACTCTTCTTGTGTTGCATCTTTTAGTGATATTTTTCCACGACTTTCTCCATAAGAATAAAACTTATTTTTCAACTGTTCCATTATCCTTACATAGCCACAGTTCTTTTTCAATATTTCAGCAATTTTTTTTGCATCATTCACGCTATCACCCTACTTTACAAGTTTTTTGATTTTTCCATTCCATTCGTACTTGATGACAGTAATAAAATCCGAATTCTTCTCATGTATCAACTCTGCGATATTGAGCTTCGGTATTGTTTTGAAGCATCCCCATAAAGATTGGGAATTTATTATATATCCAAAACCCAATTTTTCAAGCAGGTCAAACATCTCGCTGATATTACTGTCATCTACTCCAGCAAATGCTTCATCGAGTGCCAATATCTTAGGAGCCTGTTCTCCCGCTTTTTCATATTGCGCAGCAACAGCTGCAAAAAGTGGGATATATACCGACATCGCACGTTCTCCACCGCTGAAACTGCTGAATCTGCTGTTTGTCAGCTCATTAAAATTGTCGCTTCCGGATTCTCTGAACTTTAGTTTAAATTCAAACCAGCTTCTGTAATCGAGCACTGTTCTGATAAGTTCTGAATAACTTATTTCTTCACCTTTTTCTTCAACAACTCTTTTTTCATGTTCGATTTTGCTCCTGAAATGCTCTGTTAGCTTTTCGATATCATCAGATCTTATCATTTCTTTATTCATTCGCAGCAACTTATTAAGCTGATCATATGGTAGTTCGTTTTTGCCAAGATTCTTTTTGGCATTCCAGCTAAGCGAAAATGCTTGTCCCTGCGAAGTCTCAATGCTTTTCATCAGCTTTGACATTGATTCTACCCAGCGTTTGCTGTCATCTACCTTAACGCAGAGCTTTTTACTGAGTATATTGAGAAGTATACCCGTGAACATTTCCTGCTCGTCCCGCTTCATAAGCAGTTCATCATCTTCTATGGCTGTTTTTATCATTGCAGTAAATTCACTTGGAGCTACCCTGCTTCCTTTCCATAGCAGAGTTATCTTGTTTCTTGCTCTTATAGTTTCAATATCCGAATTTTCAAACATTGTTTCAGATATCAGCCTGTATTCTGCAGTCGCATCAGTACTGTGCTTCTGGAATACATCAAGAAGTCTTGCCTGTATAACCGATAGTTCCATTTTGTCATCACCTTGAGCGACTTCTGATTTTGCTTTTTCTGCATGCTGCTTGACAATAGGTCCGTCCGCTTTGATAACAAATCCGAGATTGAGTTCTTCCTTGAATATTTCAAACAGCTTGTTTTCTTGTTCGATCAAATTGTTCAGTTCACCAGTTGTTTTTTTTAGATATTCTTTTTCATGTGTAATATTGATTTTTTCTTTTACTAATTCTTTATTATGATCAGATATCTTTTTTGTCGAATTATCTATAAGCTCATCAAGTTCGTCAGATCGTTTAGCAATATCAATATTCTCTGGGCTTTCCAATTTTTCAGTGCATAAGCGTATTATCTCTTCATTTTCATGTATATCGTCTTTGATCCGCTTTAAATCCTGAGTTATTTCATTAATATCATTATTTAACTGGACAATAGATTCATTTATCCAAGCCAACTGAATTTTCTTATCGCCAAGTTTATTATTTTGATCGATAATACTGCATACTATATCTTCAAAATCACGAAGCTCTGCCTGCGCATCAACAAAGATCTGCTTCTTTTTCTCGTATTGAGAATATTTGCTACAGATTTCGCTGACTTCTTGCGAAGCCTTAGTCCAAGCCTTTTTCACTCTGTTTTCTTTTTCTTCCGCAGTTTTATATCCTTTATCCGCTACATCAAATTCCAAACATGCGGTATTTAAATGTTCCAATGCAGCATTTATGTTATCCAAAGAAGGACGCACAGCATATTCTGATTCTAATATGCCGATACGATCATTTATATCGTTTTTTGCACTTTCTGCACTATCATAAGCCGCCTTTGCAAGCTCTGACTCTGTTCTTAGCTCAGCAATCTGCCGTTCACGGAAAAGTCTTCTGTTTTCCGCACCGATAAAACTTACCTGCTCTTCATTTGCATAGCCTGCCGTCATACCATATTCATAGTATCCGTCAGCGGTAACACTTAATATACTGTGGATTTTCGAAAGTACTGACATGACCTCATCTGCAAATTCGCAGCCTTCGGATATTTCAAAATAAGGCGACACAAATGACGTGGTTGTTTCTTCGATAGCAAACCAACTTTCATCATATTTCTTTATTATCTCTTTAACGAAAGCTATGTCCTTATGCGCAATCACAAGTGTATCAAGCAATCCTGTATCTGTTAAGGCTGCTTCTAACCTTGTTTTCATTGCATCTGGGACATCAGGCTTGAAATCTATACATTCATACAGAGCTTTGTATCTGATGCCGTGCTCGCTCAATGCTTTTCGTGCATATGCTCGAAATTCACTTTTCGTTGGTTCATGTTCCTTTGCTGACAATAGATCATTCAGTTTTTTCTCTTTGTCTTCCATCACAGATTTTTTACATCTGCACTCTTCTTTTGCCTTGATAAGACGATCATTCAGATTTTTTTTGAGATACTCATAATGCGAAAACATAGCGTCACTATATTCACTGTTTCCACGTTTTTCTATAAATTCTAAAATATCGGACAGCTTATTTCTGAAAGGTTCATCTATCATAAACTCTTTATTGTCTTTTGCTGCCTTATATATTGCTTCAATCACGACGTCCTTTTGCTCGTTCAATTGTTCTTCTGCTTGATCTTTCTCCACTTTCTTATCGGTACGAACAGATGCGGCTTCGGAAAGTTCCTTTTGAGCCTCTTCATATTTTTCACGTTCATAATCTTGTTCATCAAATTTTTTTATCACCGACTCAAGCTCTGATGAAAACCCTCTGCACTCATTTCGGTATCTGTCAGCATCAAGTACATTACCATTTTTTAATTCGTAAGAAAAGTATTTATAAAACGGAAATCCCGAATCGCTGTAACCGTCAAGAGATTTCAGTTGTTTATCCATGTCGTATTTTATACCTTCTATTTCAGTTTTGCTGTCACTCTGTTCATGGTATTTTGACCTTATCTGTTTATGTTTTCCTTCCAGCCGTTCCTCCTTTGCCGAATACTCATCTTTGCTTTTTTTAAGCTTGTCCCTGCTGTCTTTTCGTTTTTGGCTCTGTTTTTCTATGCTGCTAATATCTAGCAATTCTTTTTCCCTTTCAAAATCAGATAGTCTGATCTGTTCTTTTTCAAGCAAAGATTCTGTTTCCTTTATTTTTCTTTCAGAACTTTCTATGCTGCTCTTTTGGCTATCATAATCCTTTTGCTTTTCATTTACATCTGTTGCTATATCAAGGTATTTTTTTGACTTTATCCAAAGCATATATCTATTGTATCTATCATACTCATCAGCTATGTATTTAACTTCACACCTAGCTTTATTTGCAGCTTCAATCTTAAACTGCATATCTTCGATCTTTGTCATTGCTTCTGTCATGGGCCTGAGATCTTCATCTGTCAGTGTTTGAAGCGAATCATTAAGAATAACATAAAGCTGTTCGGGCTTCAGGTTTTCCTTTGAAGAAAGCTTTGATGATCTTGTTTGTATCAGCACTTTTGTTAGTCTGTCAAAATCCTCGATGCTGTTTCTTGTTATACCGAAGATCTCACTTGCGACCATCAGCTTATATTCTGCATACTTTCCCTCAACGACTTTTTCAATAAATATATTGTCATCTCCAAGAAGTTTTTTAAGGGTTTTGTGATCGTGTGGTATAAACTGACTGCCTACATTACTGTAAAGCTCAAAACCGTCGCCTATCCTACTGCCATCTTTAAGACAGAATCCCCAAGCCTTGAAATCTCCGCCTTTTTTTGCCCGCATACCTATGCCGATAGTCTTATACTGTCCGCTTTCGGGCTTTGCAAACTCCAACCATATATACCCTGTACTTTCTTTTTTTTCGCTATCTGCATTGCCTATCAAATAATAGTCCATTTTTCGTTCTTTGCCTCCGAATGGATCAAGTCTCGAAGGCAGTCTGTTTCCGTCAAGAATATATGGAATAAAACTTTGCGTAGTTATGGATTTTCCCGAACCATTTGCACCTCTGAGCAAAAGTCTTCCACCGTAAATCGGAAACTCCTCTATATCATATACCCAAAAGTTTACAAATCCAAGCCTATTCATTTGCCAGCGTTCCATTTTTATTCCTCCTTGAAATCCTTAGGATATCGTCCTGCCGTTTTGTAGATTCCATCACAAAGATAGTATCCGTCCTCGCTTTCTTCCGCAAGCTGCCACTCAAACATATATTTTTTCACAAGAAAAGTAAACTTTTCATTTGACATATCTCTGAGTTCCTTGCTAAGACCTTTAAAAAATAACTCCTTATATTTTAGTATAGTGAGTTCAAACTCTGTTTCTGTCAAAAATATTTTTGAATTGTTTATCGTTGCTATATCTTCTCTTATTTTGCCGCACATAAGTGCGATAAATCCAGAAATAGATTTTTCCGATGGGTGTATCTTTCCAAAAACATTATCTTCGCTTATCATATAAAAAGCCGCACCAGTATGTATATCTAGTCTTCCGCCCACGTATTTGTCAAGATGTTTGTATATGTATTGTCTTTGATTTATCAGATAAATACTATCCATATCATCATCGCTGTCCCAATACATCGAAGGCTGCAAAAGAAGCCTTCTGTACACTCTGTTTGTTCTTACCATGTCTGTCTCATCATCGGTATAAAGAGAGCTTCTGTTCTCAAAATCATGATAGTCTGTATATTCACTTATTGAGCTGTCATGATTTACCGAAAAGAACTTTGAAAGTCCCGTATTCTCATAAAGTACCTCTTTGCTTTGATCCTGCTCTGCCGCTTCGATAGATCCGTCAGATATTTTGAGCATTGACATCTCCACGGCAAATTTAAGAACCTTTATAAGTGATCTTCTGTCAGTAAATCTTGTTAGATCAATATCGGCATAACCAGCTATTATCTTCTCTATATTTTCTATAAGCTCGGAAAGAAGAAAATGCGTTCCATCCATTTTTTCATCAAGATAAATCAGCAGAGCGCAAAGTAGCATATATTCATTTACGCTTTCAAATCTTTGTATACCCATGAAAGGATGTGCTTCTGCTGGAAGCTTTTCTAACTTTATCAATTTATTGGTAACAAATAGTTTCCAACCCACAAAATCCGTCAGAAAGTTCTTCATCTGATTGTCTATGCTTCTTTTTATCCTATAGTAATCCGTTGTGTTTTTATCTTTTACTATCCAGAACTCTTCAAGTAATTGAGTGATTTCTTTCATACTATTTCTCCTCAAACTCAAATGTGTAGTCGGGCATTTTCAATAGGCCGTCAGAAAATTCGATAACTAATTTTTCAGTACCGCCTGTCATTTTAAAACTACGTCCGAAATCGGTTATTCCCGTGCGCTGTTTATTTTGATTTGCAAATGAGATCCAGCCAAGAATTATGTGACGTATTTCCTCTGGGACTATTTGATTCGAAAGATCCTTTATTATCAGCTTGTTTTTTTTGATGTAACTGTTCAAAAGCTCTTGCTGTCTTTTTATCTGTGCTATGTATTCCTGTTTCTTTATTGCTTTATCAAATTCTTTGTTCACAAATCCCGATGATTTAATTCTTGGCTTATACGTTTTCGTCTGGGGACTGATTTCAAACACCTGCGGTTTAAGATCTCTTGCATACTCAAAAATACTGTCAGTTTCTCTACTGGTATTATATTTGTAATGACTGACTGACATAGCTCCGAAAATATGTGCCGATAAGCAGTGCGCTTCATCAATATTCTTGCATCTACCAAACATTTCAAGATATTTGTAATAGTCTCGCCTTTTGCTTACAGCATTGTTTTGTAGCTGCATAAGTATAATGGCATTGTTTATCATTCCTCGTATTATTTCGTTGGTATACTCTGCAAGGATTTCACTGTTGGACGAACGATCATCTGTACTGATGAACCAGCAGTAAAGACCGTTCCACTGATTGTGTATCCTTTCAGTTATTTCCTCTATATTTACAGTTCCGTTAAGTCTAGGAAGTTCGCTTTCATATTTAACAATACTCGGGATTATGATTTTCAATACATTTTCTCTTACTGCTTTCAGGCTAACTTCAATAATTGAAGAATATTTCAGTAGGTACATTATAAACTCTCTAAGATAATTCACAAATTTATCCTTATGGATCAAAAAGTCCATTGAACGCAGACGTTTTTCTCCTTCTACTGAATAAAAAGCATGAAGATAATCAGAAAAATTGTTGCTTAGTCTTTGAAAATCATTTTGCAGATTGTTCCATTCCTCATACATATCCTTTTCATTCATTGATTCAAGATGTTCTTTGAATTTTTTCAGCGACTCATTAATCCTCACGAACAAAGCGCTTGACAATGTACTGACTTTACTATGCTGAGTTTCAAGCTCAATTGTCATTCTTTCAATGACAATTGCTGCTTCTGTAGGCGAATAGCGATATAATTTGTTTTTATATTCCTCAATAGTGGTAACTTCTCTGGGATCTTGCATTGGAACAACATCCCCCCATTGAGTTAGCTGACTAAGCGCCTGCTTGACCTCATCTATATCAAGAGATGCAAATTCATCATTATCTTTCAAATGTTTTAAAATGCTTCCCGCACTCAACTGTGAATTATAAGCTTCCTTTTCTTTATAAAGGGTTCGCATTATAGAACGATACAGCTGACATTTATCCGCCGTCAAATAAGCTGCAGGTTTAAGAGTATTCATTTTGTTTGGATCAATTTTCAACGATTTCACCTTCTTTAGTGTTGCATTTCACAAATTATAGATTCAGAGAATATCAATACAATTTGTGTATTAGTTTTTTTCTTGTTATAACGACTAGCATTTTGTTAAATATGTACTTTTTTATCGTTACAGCGTCATTGTACCGCATAGTCAACCAGTTCATTTTCGTAGGCTATGAGTGTTTTCAATTTCTTATCATAACAAAATTTTATTATACTATATCATTGTTTTTTTTATCTTTCAACAAAATATAGATCGCACCTTCTCTATAATTGATCTATCCTGAGGGAAGCTGATCGTAATTGAGTTCGTAGGTTTCCGATTAATGGCATTGTTAAGATATTCCTGCATTCGCTTTTTTTCTTTTGCGTTGTTTTTTTATAAATTATATAGTATCATATTTCATTTCGCAAGGAAAAAATGTATTGAAATCAATACATTTTATTGACAGAATCATATTTTTACGCTATAATCAATTAAATAGGAGGGTAACATATGGCAGAACAAGGAAAATCTCGAAGGCGTATACTAAGGGAGATACAATTCATGCAGCAGCAGACAAAGTCTGGTGAACCTATCAATATCAAAAAAATGCAGGAATATCTAGATGAATACTCGGCGATACGGCAGATCATATACTCTGACCTCAGCATCATGGAAGAAATGGGTGCAGGTGTGGTACATAAAAAGAACGGCAGATATTATTATGACCGTCAAAGCTTTTCAGGAGGCGAGCTTGCACTTATGATAGACCTGGTATGCTGTGCAGGATACCCGGATATAAAAAGTGCAAAAGAACTTATACTTCATATAAAGCAAATGGGGAATGATGAAGAATTTGATGCTCTATCACATCATGAACATCTGGCACTTCGCAACAAGACCGATAATCTTGATTGCATAAATAACACTAATATTATCCATAAAGCGATAAGAGAGGATAAAAAGATACACTTTATTTATGCACATGCTGACAAGTACGGCAAAAACATACTTGATAAAGAACATGTTATCTCTCCTTATCAACTGCTATGGAACGATTCAAGGCTTTATCTTATTGGTGGAAATGAGTATAAAAATGCTGTCAAGCAAAGCAGTTTTCGCGTTGATAAGATATATGATCTGAAAATTACAGATCAAAAACGAAAGCTTCTTGCGAACAACAATCCGTTTTACAATGATGACCAAGGTTTTGATGGCGAGAAATATCTGAATTCGACATTTGATATGTACAACTCAAAAGATGGAAAGACTACACAGGTGACATTCTGTATCGAAAACAAACTTGCAGGGACAGCTCTGGACAGGTTTGGCAAAGATATCAAGTTAAAAGAGTATGATCAGGAACATATGACTTTCACGGCTGAGATACAGGTGTCGAACATGTTTTTTGGTTGGCTGGCAAAGTTTACCTATGGTCAAATGCATATAGTTCGACCGAAAAGAATAGTAGATGGCTATAGAAAACACCTACAAAATATTATTGATAAATATGACTATCACTTTTCTTCAGCAAGCAAAAGTCCGAACAAATGGACAGATAGTGTGATATAATAATATAGGCATAGCAACGAAAAGTGAGGTGAAATTGTTATGCCTAAAAGAAAAGTCCATAAAATCAAGTTCAGTAACTTAGATTTTCAGAAGAAATTCAACACGGAAGACAAGTGCAGTGAGTTTCTCTTTGAACTGCGTTTCCCGTAAGGCTTTGTTTACCCTGAGTGCAGGCTTGAGAGATTGCTGAGATAAGGTGATAGTCATATTTCAAAAATGTAGTAATATTATTTGCAGAGGTGGGGAATTTATGCAGGAAAAAAGCAAATAACGTGTTTTGCGGTCGTTGACAAGTTTTTTTATGCGGAGTTATAGCCTACACCATGTAATAGATCGCACGAAAAGGCCCGAAACTTGAAGCTCGGGACATATAACTATTGGAGAGAAGACATATAGATATCAAATACATTTAAAACGTCATAAGAACGTTACGATTTTTACACGAATATTAAAATTATGATATAATTTTCGATCGCATAGTGCTAAAATATAGCTGTAAGCAAAACTTATATCAGAAAGGACGGTTAAAAATATGAGAAGATTTAATGGCTATATGCACGGCATCGATATCGGAGGCTGGCTGTCACAATGCGATTACAGTAAGGAACATCTTGATAATTTTATTACTGAGGAGGACATCAAGCGTATAAAGAGCTGGGGCTGCGACCACGTTAGAGTGCCTGTGGATTATAATATCTTTCAGGACGAAAACGGCTTTATAGAGAGCGGCTTCGACTATGTTCAGAAGTGTATCGATTGGTGCGGAAATAACGGTATCAATATGATACTTGACCTCCATAAGACAATGGGCTTTTTCTTTGACAAGGCTCAGGCTGAAAGCGGATTCTTTGATAACGCTGAGCTTCAGCAGAAATTCTATGACCTTTGGGAAGAGTTTGCAAAGCGTTTCAGCAAATATTCTGACAGGGTCTCTTTTGAACTTCTCAATGAGGTAACTGATCCTAAGTTCAGCAAAAAGTGGAATGCTATCGTTGAAAATGCCATAAAGCTTATTAGAAAATATAGTGCTGATATAAATATTATTGTGGGCAGCTACTGGAACAACTCTATTGATTCAATGAAAGATCTTGATAAACCTTACGACGAGCATATAGTTTATACTTTCCATTGCTATGACCCATTCCTTTTCACTCATCAGGCTGCCTATTGGGTAGATGAGATGCCGAGAGATTTCAGGATCGATTATCCGGGAAGCGTCCCAAAATACAGAACTGAGATAAAGCGTCTTGGTCTTGAATATATGCAGACATACGAGGAGGTCAAGACAGAGAAATTTACGCCTGATTATTTTATGGGAAGATTTGCTGAGGCTGTAAGGGTCGCAGAGGAAAGAAATGTTCCTATGTATTGTGGCGAATACGGTGTTATAAATCTTGCATCTGCTGAAAATACTCTTAACTGGTACAAGGATATAAGCAGTGCCTTTGAGAAATGTTCTATCGGAAGAGCTGCTTGGTCATACAAGGGTGTTGACTATGGCTTTATTGACGGACATCTTGACAGCGTTCTTGGTGAACTGGTAAAGTATCTTTAATAGATCATTTCTTCATATAACTCCATTTTTGGACAAGCTCGGTCACGTTTGCCGAGCTTGTTTTTTTATGCTTAGTTTCATAAATTGATGTTTGCTCATAAAATTCTATTTACGATAATTATTTGATATAAATAATTGAATATTGATATAATAGTTTTAAAACAAAGCGTATAATATAGACATAATAATTCATAGTCACTTTCTTATAATAACTTCCGAATAAACAGACCTGCTTGAATATCAAGTGGGTCTGTTTTCATATATTTATAATCTTTCATAAATTCGATATTAAACACTTTTATGATATTTATGTTACATTTTTGATATAAACAAAACGTTTACATAGTTATAATATATACAGAAACAACAAAATAAATTGCTTTTAGCAAAAAATTTTATTGAAAAATAGGAGGAAAAGGTTATGAAGATCAAAAAATTTGTAGCAGGTCTTTCAGCAGCGGTTCTCGCAGCAACAATGATGTCAGTTTCTGTTTCGGCAGCAAAGCTTGGCGATGTTGTTCACCCGTCAGAGGAGGACTCAAAAATGAATGACTCATATTACTCTATCGGAGCAATGGGCTTTTATATGGGTCAGGACTGGACCTGGAATCAGGGCGACTGGGTAGGCATTGATGATGCTGGCAAGATAACTGTTGAATATAAGATAAGCAAAGTTGTCACCGACAAGACAATGTCAGGCAAGGGAACTCTTGGAGATATGGGCGTTATGGTGGCTAATCTTCCTGATGGTGTTTATCCTGTGGACGTTAAGATATCTGACGCAAAGTTCGTTGCCGAGGACGGCACAACAACGGTTTTTGATTCGATTAATTCTATCACTTCATTGGACGAGGACCCAGAGGGTGGAATAAGAATACATATCAGACCAACTGAAGAGGTCGATGATGAAACAGGCGAGGTAACAAAGAAATCTCGTCCTGAGGTCGCAGGCTGGGAGAAGGAAGGCGCTTTCAACGGCGGCACACTTTCAATGACGCTTGATTTCGGTGTTGCGTCTGCCGAGGGCGGAGATTCAAAAACAGATGCTTCAAAGGCAGATTCAAAGTCTGATGCTTCAAGCTCAAAGGCTGATACGTCAAAGAAAGACGTTTCTTCATCTAAGGCAGATGCAGGCAAGACTTCCGCAGCAGCGGCTACATCTTCAAAAGCATCTGACAATACATCTAAGGCAGCAGAAACAGGTGCGGCTGTTGGCGGAGCACTTGCTGTTATCGCTCTTGCCGGCACAGCAGTGATCGTTGCAAAGAGAAGAAAGTAATATTCGGAGGTATGGCTATGAATAATGCAAAAAGAGTTTTAACATTTGCCCTTGCTGTTTGCTCACTTTCAGCATTTGCATCTTGCGGCAGTTCAAGTGATTCATCAAGCAAGGTCGTTGACAAAAAGCTTAAAGAAGATCAGCAGCAGATAGTTCAAAGACTTGCTGATGATATGAAAGATGTGAGAGATCTCAAGAGCAACGAAATAAAGTGGTTTTCACATTGGGATATCAACCCTACTGAGGCAGAGGACAAGGAGATAGGTGCTGACCTTGCTTTGTTCAAGACAAAGTATAATGGTAAGATAAACTGGGTGCAGACCACTTGGGAAACTAAGTTTGACGATCTTGCGGCACTTGTAATGTCAAATGATTCACCTGATTTCATCGGTGCTGATGATATGGACGTTTTCCCTAAGGGTGCTATAAAGTCAATGATAGAGCCTATTGACGATTATATCGATCTTTCAAAGCCTCTTTGGACAGACATAAAGGGTGCGACAGATCAGTTTATGCTTGGCGATAAGCATTATGTGAGCGTTATCAGAACAGACCCTGCGTATGTTTTTGTATACAACAAGCAAACAATGGAAGATAACGGATATGACGATCCTGCTGAGCTTTTCAAAGAAGGCAAGTGGAACTGGGATACATTCACAGAAATGTGTCTTGATTTTACTGACGCTGAAAGCGATAAATACGCTCTCGACGGCTGGTATTATGAAAAGGCTTTGCAGCAGTCTTCAGGTGTGCCGCTCATCGGTATCACAGACGGCAAGCTTGTAAATAATATTTCTGACCCTATGATAGCAAAGGCTCAGAATATGATGTATGAGCTGCAGAAGAACAATGTTGTTTATCCAAAGCACGAGAATAACTGGAAACTCAGAGGCGACGCAGAGGGCAGCGGAATGGCAACAGGTCTGACGCTTTTCTATCCTATCGGACTTTGGGCGCTTGAGAATGCTCCGTCAACAACTGTAAACTATGGCGATGTATCAAAGGGAGAGGTAATGTTCGTTCCTGTTCCTTGCTCAGCTGATAGTGATAAACAGTATATCCCTTCAAGAGTACACGGCTTTAGCATTGTAAAGAACGCTCAAAATCCTGAGGGCGTGGCAGCTTTCCTTGAATGCTGCCGTTATGCAGAGCTTGACGAGGCTGCACATCAGATAACCCTCGATCAGTACAAGGACGATTACGGCTGGACAGATGAGATGCTTGAAATGAGAGAAACTATCTATGATCTGTCTGCACAGAATCCTGTATTTGACTTTGAACAGGGCGTATCTGCTGACCTTAACTCTATTTGCGATACTGCAATAAGAGGAACAATGAATCCGCAGGAGTCAAAGAGCTGGTCACAGGTCGTTCAGGAAAATGAAAAGGCTATAGATTATCTTATCGACGAGGCTATGACTTCAATGAAAGAGGCTAAATAATATCTAATTATCAGAAAAAAGGGCGGCAGGGTGATTTGCCGTCCTTTTTCTATAAATATGAGGCTTTACTTGTGTCTGTAAATATGATATAATAAGCTAAAAAGCAGGGGGTGAAAGCTATGGAAATAAACAGAGAATTGTCTAAGCGGCAGTTTATGCAAAAGGAAAATGACTATCATCATTCACCATATGAAACGGAACTGGAGTTTTATTCTGCGGTGCGGGCGGGCGACCTTGAAACGGTCAAACGTTTGTATACGCCGCTGGATACAAACGGAAAGGGCAGGCTCAGCAAAGACGACCTTAGAAACTTCAAGTATCATCTTGTCATAACCATAGCTATGCTGTGCAGATTTTGCATCGAGGGTGGACTTGACCCGGAAACTGCGTATACCATAAGCGATATATACATTAATAAATGTGATGAGTGCCGCAATGAAGAAAGCGTTATGGCTGTACACAAAGAAGTCATCGTTTATTATACAAAGCAAATGAAAAAGGCTGCGTCACAGAACGTTTACTCAAAGCATATTCTTATGTGCTTTGACTGCATTTTCGATAATATTTACAAGGGCGTGACCGTCAATCAGATAGCTGATGAACTGAACATAACGCCTCAGTATCTTTCAAAGCTTTTCAGAGAGGAAGTTGGCGTAAAGATCTCTGATTTTATTATGTCAAAAAGGATACAAGCGGCTGAAAATATGCTGAGATATTCTGAATATAGTCCGCTTGATATAGCCAATTATCTTGCTTTCAGCTCGCACAGCCATTTTATTGCCTGCTTTAAGAAACAGACAGGACTTACGCCGAAACAGTATAGAGATCAGTTTTTCCGTGCAAACTGGAACAAGCATAGCACAAGCAGATCGAAAATATAAGTTGATATTAATATTATAATATTTGCATTACTTTTATGATATAAATATCACATCTGTTGAATTATAATACTTATAGAAGATAAAATTCTGATATTTATTCGGAGGTAATGAAAAATGAAAAAAGTTTTGGCTATGTCGATTCTCACAATGATAGTTATGTCTATGGGTGGCTGCGGTGCTTCATCTGACAGCAGTTCTTCGCAAGATGTCAGCAGCAAGGCGGAAACGGAAAGCAATTCTCCATACACTGTTGAGGCAGATTTCAGCAAGGGTGCGTCAAATGATTTTTCCATTTCAGCAGGCTGGTCAAATGGTGATCCGTTCAACTGTTCGTGGAGCGAAGATAACGTAACTTTCAATGACGGAAAAATGCAGCTTACCATTGACAGTATGGGCGATTCCGAAGCGTACAGAGGCGGCGAGTATCGTTCAAAGGAGAACTATGGCTATGGACTTTATGAGGTTTCAATGAAAGCCATAAAGAATGACGGCGTTGTATCATCATTCTTTACATATACAGGTCCATCGGAGGATAATCCTTGGGACGAAATAGATGTTGAAGTTCTTGGCAAGGACACAACAAAGGTGCAGTTCAATTACTACACCAATGGTGTTGGCAAGCACGAATACATGTATGATCTTGGATTTGACGCTTCTGAGGATTTTCACACTTACGCATTTGAGTGGAAAGAGGACAGCATAACTTGGTATGTTGACGGAAAGGAAGCATACAAGGCTACTGAAAATCTGCCTGTTACGCCTGGTAAAATAATGATGAATGCGTGGAACGGCATTGGCGTTGACAGCTGGCTGAAAGCCTTTGACGGCACAGTTCCGCTTACAGCGGAATATGAGTGGGCAAGGTTTACGGCAGAAAAGTAAAGTGATCCGCATATTACGCTTGCGTTTATGTCTTGATTTTTTTAGTTAATGATATTGATATTTGAACCGACCCCATTTGCTAGGTCAAAAAGTCTAGCGAATGGGGTCGGTTTATTTTACAAAGATAAACTCATATATTCACTCTTCTCAGAGCCTGACAATTTATATTCTCATATCTCAACTTCTCGGTTATACGCCTCAGCCCCCTCGACATACAGCGTTCTCATTTCTTCAAATGAGTCGCTAGGGGATAGGATAACGCCGTCTTTGCCGAACTTATTGAAATAGTATTTGACTTGGATAGGCGGGGAGATGAACTCGTTGACAGCGTTGGGCTTGGGCTTTTCATTGCCTTTCAGTATGGGGCGCTGATAGAGTATTTTGCCGAACATTTCAACGCCTTTTTCGGTGAGGTACACTTTGGAGATATCGCTCTCATCACTGCCAAAACGTGGGTCGCTGAGTAGGTGCTTCACGGACTTGACGTGACCCTCTTTCAGCCGTTCGTATTCGGTGACGGAGAAGTATTCCTTTTGGCTGAGCTTTTCTGCGATGCTTAGTCCGCTCAATCTGCTTATGCGATAGCTGTCGGCTTTGAACTCTTTGCCTGCGCTTTTTTCGTCGGACAGGCAGACAAGATAATTATACATCTTATATTCGTCGCTGACGATACGGTAGGGGATAAGCCTTATGAGGCGCTTTTCACGGCTGTACATATTAGAATATGCGTAAATGAAGCTGTAATATCTGCTGCCGTTTTGTTTGATGACTTCATTTATTTTTATGATATTGTCGGCGAAAAGGAGCCTTTCACGTTCGCAATCTGACAGCAGGGCATAGTCCTCATACACGGCTTTCAGAAATCTTCTTAGGGTCGAGCTGTACACTTTGTTTTCATAATAAAGGTCATCACTGCTCAGTGTATCGTAAAGGTCACGGCATATGCTGAGCCTTACTCGCACTGCATTTTCGGTCTTGGTCTTTTCGTATTTTGCAGAGAGCTTTGAGATAAGATAGCTTTTTATTATCTCCTTGCTTTTATCATCAAGGCCGTCATCGATCTCCTCAATCTGCCATTTTACGAATGCGTTCAGAAGTGGGATACCAATATATTTATAGTTATCGTCACTTTTGTATTTTAATGATGCGATATATGCTGAATCAAATATACTTGTGAGAAATGAGGACATTGATACGCTGCCGTTAGGGGAAAGGCTTGTTTCAAATATGGACTTGTCCTTGATAATGACGGAATATGCAGAGGGTGAGAGGGGTATGGATTGCACCTCTGCGATATATGGTACGCCGCCCTCACGCTTGGGCAGAAATGTGCTTGGGGTCATGCTCATTTTTATCACCTCTTGTATCCATTATATCACAAATGTACTTTTTGTCAATATAATAGAAAATTATTTTGCTGAAATTGTGATATAAATGCCGTAAAAACGTGATAAATGTGTAAAAACATAGATAAAAAAGTTTTTGAAAATTACACTTTTGTTGACGATGATAAGGTGGTATAATGTATACAGAACAAAGGACAGGAGGTGATAAAAATGGGAAAGACGATCCTTACGGTTATCATTGTAGCTGTACTTGACTGCGCTATCGCAGCTGTCAAGGAGATTGGGGAATGAGATGAAATAACAACAGACGGGAGGTGATGAAAATGCTTTATATAAAATAGCCACTTTCTATTGACATTTGTGTCTGAAAATGGTATAATATTTATGTATTAAAGTGTCGATAAGATAAGTTTGGTGTTTTATTACAGAATATCATTGATTATTTTGTCAACTTTGACCTACTACACTGGTGCAAATTTGCACTAGTCTAAAACGTATTCTGTCAGCTTAAACCCTGAATAACTCTACTACACTGGTGCAATTTGCACTAGTCTAAAACAGCTGTAGATACGGCTTCAATAGTGTATGCTACTACACTAGTGCGAATTTGCACTAGTCTAAAACTACAACAACTTTTTTATTTGTTCTACTAAGCTACTACACTGGTGCGAATTTGCACTAGCTGGCAAAGTTTAACATCGAAATCAACAAATAAAAAAATCCCTTAACGCTCAATGCGCTAAGGGATAACTAATATAAGGAGTGATATTTATGGCAAAAAAGAATAAAATGAAGCCTAGAGAGCTGCGTGAGGCTCAGAAAAAAGCCAGACAGCTCAAAGCGGCTGAGATAAATAATAACGCTGTTCCTGCGATCGCTGCCATGCCTGCTGTAGAGGTCATTGCACCTGCGGCAGAGAAGAAAAAATCCTCCGTCAAGGCGGCAGGAATGAAGTCTATTCTTGTCAGCGAAAATAAAATGTACATAACCTCTTTCGGCAAGGGCAATTCTGCTGTGCTTGAATATGAGGTGGATAATAATGACTACAACAAAACTCAGCTTTCATCAAAGGACAACAGTAATATCGAGCTTGGTAATGTAAACGAAGTAAACATCACTTTTTCAAGCAGACGTGGCTTTGAGAGCGGTGTGGAGATAAACACTTCAAACCCTACTCACAGAAGCGGTGAAAGCTCGTCTGTAAGAGGGGATATGCTGGGGCTTAAATCGGAGCTTGAAAAGCGCTTTTTCGGCAAGACTTTTGATGATAATATACATATCCAGCTTATTTACAACATTCTGGATATCGAAAAGATACTTGCAGTGTATGTGACGAATATCGTTTATGCACTGAACAATATGCTTGGTGTAAAGGGTTCTGAAAGTTATGATGATTTTATGGGGTATCTTTCTGCCCAAAATACTTATTATATTTTTACTCACCCTGACAAAAGTAATCTTTCCGATAAGGTAAAGGGTAATATCAAGAAAAGCCTTAGCAAGTTTAATGACCTGCTGAAAACTAAGCGTCTTGGCTATTTTGGTCTTGAAGAGCCTAAGACGAAAGATAAAAGAGTTTCGGAGGCATACAAAAAGCGTGTTTATCATATGCTTGCAATTGTGGGGCAGATAAGGCAGAGTGTTTTCCATGATAAGTCAAATGAGCTTGATGAGTACCTTTACAGCTTTATTGACATTATTGATTCCGAATACAGAGACACTCTTGACTATCTTGTAGATGAGAGATTTGATTCTATAAATAAGGGCTTTATCCAGGGTAACAAGGTCAATATCAGCTTGCTTATTGATATGATGAAAGGCTATGAGGCTGATGATATCATACGCCTTTATTACGATTTCATTGTGCTTAAATCTCAGAAAAATCTCGGTTTTTCTATCAAAAAGCTTCGTGAGAAAATGCTGGACGAATACGGCTTCAGATTTAAGGACAAGCAATATGACTCTGTGCGCTCAAAGATGTACAAGCTTATGGATTTTCTGCTTTTCTGCAACTACTACAGAAATGACGTTGTCGCAGGCGAAGCTCTTGTGCGTAAACTGCGTTTTTCAATGACCGATGATGAAAAAGAGGGGATATATGCTGATGAAGCGGCAAAGCTTTGGGGCAAATTCAAGAATGATTTTGAAAATATCGCCGACCACATGAACGGTGACGTTATCAAGGAGTTTGGCAAGGCTGACATGGATTTTGATGAGAAAATTCTTGACAGCGAAAAGAAGAATGCGTCTGACCTTTTGTATTTCTCCAAAATGATATATATGCTCACATATTTTCTTGACGGCAAGGAGATAAACGATCTTCTTACAACGCTTATCAGCAAGTTTGATAACATCAAGGAGTTTTTGAAGATAATGAAAAGCTCTGCTGTTGATGTTGAGTGTGAGCTTACGGCGGGCTACAAGCTGTTCAATGACAGCCAGAGGATAACCAACGAGCTTTTTATCGTAAAGAACATTGCTTCCATGAGAAAGCCTGCGGCTTCGGCGAAGCTTACGATGTTCCGTGACGCACTGACTATACTCGGTATAGACGACAAGATCACGGACGATAGGATAAGCGAGATTTTAAAACTTAAAGAAAAAGGCAAGGGCATACATGGTCTGAGAAATTTCATAACAAACAATGTTATCGAGTCCTCTCGGTTTGTATACCTTATCAAGTATGCGAACGCTCAGAAGATAAGAGAAGTGGCTAAGAATGAGAAAGTTGTCATGTTTGTTCTTGGGGGTATCCCTGACGCGCAGATAGAGCGTTATTACAAGAGTTGTGTGGAATTTCCTGACATGAACAGTTCTTTGGAAGTAAAGCGCAGTGAGCTTGCGAGAATGATAAAGAACATCAGCTTTGATGATTTCAAAAATGTGAAACAGCAGGCAAAGGGCAGAGAAAACGTGGCTAAGGAGAGGGCAAAGGCTGTTATCGGGCTTTATCTTACGGTCATGTATCTGCTGGTGAAAAATCTTGTGAATGTCAATGCAAGGTATGTTATTGCGATACACTGCCTTGAACGTGATTTTGGGCTGTATAAGGAGATAATTCCTGAGTTGGCTTCAAAGAACTTGAAAAATGACTACAGGATACTTTCACAGACGCTTTGTGAACTTTGTGATGATCGTGATGAGTCGCCGAATTTGTTCTTGAAAAAGAACAAGCGGCTGCGCAAGTGCGTTGAAGTTGATATCAATAATGCAGACAGCAGCATGACAAGAAAATACCGCAACTGTATTGCTCATCTTACTGTAGTTCGTGAACTGAAAGAATACATAGGAGATATTCGTACAGTGGATTCTTACTTCTCCATTTATCATTATGTTATGCAGCGCTGTATCACGAAAAGGGAAGATGACACAAAGCAAGAAGATAAAATAAAGTATGAGGACGATCTTTTAAAAAATCACGGCTATACGAAAGACTTTGTAAAGGCTCTCAACTCGCCGTTTGGATACAACATTCCGAGGTTTAAAAATCTTTCAATTGAGCAGTTGTTTGACAGAAATGAATATCTTACTGAAAAGTAGCGTGGTGTAGATACCGCCGCTCTCTTGGGGGACAGGTGGCGGCGGTGATATTCATTCTTGTAAAAGACGTGGTGGATATTCTGTTTGATCTGTTTTTTGGAAAGAAGAAGTAGGACAAGTGAAAATCAGAGTGCTGTATGCAATGTGGTGCGGATATCTACAAACGCTTAGCAGCATAAAGCTGTTGGATAAAGACGGCGAGATATCTAAAGATGTAACAACTCATATCACAAAAGAAGAAGCCAAAAAGCTGATGAAGCTCCTTAAAAAATTGAATATTTTTCGATTTTCTACCTCATCAGCGTCATTAGGGGAATAGCCCCAATCGTCTGTAGAAGCGATAACAACAGTATCGTTCTTAAAGTCAACTATAGCGCCAACACCATATGTAGTGATAAGCTGAGTTTTTCTTATATCTCCAACGGAGATCTTTTTGTCTGAATATGTTGATATGCCATTCTTCTGCATAATCTCTTATTCTAGGCTCGATACTTTCGACACGTTCAAGCATGGTTCGTTTTATCTGCTCTATATCTTTATCATCAGCAGTTTTTAGACGATGGCAGCAAAAATCCTGCTCTCACACAGCAGATCGTGGACAGCGTATCGAGACTTTCTGAGAATGATCAGAAGCTTGTGCTGGAGATTTCGGAGAGGTTGGGGAAAGATTGAATCGATAAAGTGCCTTAATGCTAGTCATAAGGCACTTTTGCTATGTGGAACATACAAAAAAAGAGTTACGCTTTTCGATTTCTCAAAGCATAACCCTACTTGTTTAGGTAATACAAAAACTCCCCCTGCGGCGTTAAGTTCTGATAATAAAAAAAGCCATGACGGACAATGCCCGTCACGGCGAGTGACTGGTCGAGGTGACGGGACTTGAACCCACGGCCTCTGCGTCCCGAACGCAGCGCTCTACCAAACTGAGCCACACCTCGATATACCACTGTAATATTATATCACACCCATCAAACCTTGTCAAGGCGTTTTTTTCTGTTTTGTATCCTCTTTGCTTTTTTACTGCGTTGACCTTTGGTGTATGACGAATTTATTGAAATCATTCTCATTGTAACTTATTTTCATTGACATACGCCTTGCGTTGTGATATTATATATATAAAGGCGTTCTCGTTTGAAAGTTTTTGTATGAGGTGATGAAACTGATGAATATGAAGAAAAGAATGTTGAGCATTGTCCTGTCTGGCGCAATGGCTGTTTCTACTGCTGTGTCTGCTGGATCGTTCAGTGCCTTTGCCGTGGCGCAATGTGTTGCGTATTCAGGCTCTAATGTGAATGATCAGGACTATGTGCAATGGTCTGACACAGTGAAATCTTATCTGACAGTGTGCGACAACGGCAATTATATGCGTGTTCAGTCAGGCGCTATCGAGGGCAAACTCCTTGTGGAATATTACAGCTCTGATTTTGAACCGCTCAGCACTAAGCTTATCGACAACGAGCTGCCTATCTTTGGTGCTTTCTATGACTCCGGCAATAATTATTATGTCCTTAGCGGTCAGGAAAATCCGAAACAAAACGACTCCCTCGAGGTTTTCCGTATAACGAAGTATGATAAGAATTGGAACAAAATAAAGTCCTGCGGTCTGTATGGAGCTAACACTACAGTTCCATTCGATGCAGGCTCGGCAAGAATGACCCACAGCGGTGACCACCTGCTTGTCAGAACTTGCCACGAGATGTATAAGTCAAGCGACGGCAATAATCATCAGTCTAATGTTACCATTGAAGTGGATATGCCTTCAATGACTATCACTGATTCGTATACCGGCATCATGAACGTTGATTATGGCTATGTTAGCCACTCCTTCAATCAGTTTATAAAAACCGACGGCAACCATATAGTCGCCCTCGACCATGGTGACGCTCATCCACGTTCTGCCGTTCTGGTGAAGTATAATTCTGATTTTACTACAGGCAAATTCTTCCCAAGCTATTTTGATAAGGTCAGCAATATCGACGTTGTAACATACCCTGAATATACCGCCGGTCACTATAACTATACAGGTGCGGCTATAGGCGGCTTTGATGTGTCATCATCAAGCTATATCGTGGCACAGAGTACAGTTGACCTTGATTATATCAATACGTCAAAAACACGAAACGTCTATGTTTCCGCTGTTTCAAAGGATCTTTCCACAAACAAGCTCAATAAGATAACTTCTTATGCAGAGGGTACAGACTCAGCTTCTGCCCCACAGCTTGTGAAGATAAATGATAACAGCTTTTTGCTGTTGTGGGCCAGAGATACAAAGGTAAGCTGTGTGAAGCTAAACGCTGACGGCACTGTAAACGGCAGTATACACACCTTTGAGGGAAGCCTTTCAGATTGCCAGCCTGTTATCAAAAATGGCAGAGCCGTTTGGTATGTTTACGATAAAAATAACGTGACCTTCAACTCCCTGAACCTTTCAAATCTTGACGATATCAAGACAGTTGACGTCAAGACAGGCCATAACTATGAAACAAAGTACGCATCAAAAACTGACGGCACTGTAACACAGACCTGCAAGTCTTGCGGCTATGTGAATAAGTTCACAGTTCCGACCTCTACCACTGTTTATTGGCGCACAGACATTTCGAATACGTCCTTTTCAAGCGTATTGAGCAAAACTCAGTTCAGTGCGGGCGACAGCATTGATTTCTGGCTTTATGACGATACAGACTACACAGTTGAATTTTCTGATCGTAGTATGGTAAGTGTAAATAAGCTTGAAAACTATTCTAACGACATCAGACGCATCACATTCAAAAACGGCGGTTCACTCACTGTAAAAATTTATCCTACATACAATCCGTCTGTAGCAAAGACATACAAATTCACCTGCGGATGCACGAACCACACATATGGCAGTGCTGTTATCACAAAACAGCCGACCTGCACATCAGAGGGTACTGCTATAAAGACTTGCACAAAGTGCAATGCGACAGTTACAGAAAAGCTTCCTGCAAAGGGTCACACCGCAGTTACCGACAAGGGCTACCCTGCTACTTGCACCACCGCAGGCAAGACAGACGGCTCACATTGCTCAGTTTGCGGTGCTGTTATCAAGGCACAGACAGTGATAAATGCCACAAGTCACAAGTCAAGCGGTTGGATAATCGACAAAACGGCTTCTATCGGAGTTAAAGGCTCAAAGCACAAGGAATGTACAGTCTGCAAGAAAGTTCTTGAAACGGCTGAAATCCCTGCACTTTCAAGAATTAGCATTTCAAAGGCAAGCGTGACACTTTCCACTTCGACCTACGCTTATGATGGCAAGACAAAAACTCCGTCCGTTACTGTAAAAGTCAATGGAAAGACTTTGAAAAAGGGCACTGATTACACTGTTTCCTACAGCAACAACACCAAGGTCGGAACAGCTACTGTAAAAATCACAGGCAAGGGCAATTACACAGGCTCAGTTTCTAAGACCTACAGTATCAAAAATAACTTCAAGAAAGCTACAGTTTCGGGCATTTCAAACAAGTCATATACGGGCAAAAATATCACTCAGAGCATTACTGTTAAATACAATGGCAAAACACTGAAAAAAGGCACTGACTACACAGTTTCATACTCAAGCAGCAAGAGCATAGGCACTGCCACTGTAAAAATCGCAGGAAAAGGCTCTTACACAGGCACTATCACAAAGACGTTCAAGATAAATCCTGCCAAGCAGGAGATACAGAAGCTCACGGCTAAGAGCAAGGCATTCTTTGTGGATTGGGCGCAGAAAGGTTCGGCTACCGGATACGAGATTCAGTATGCTACCAACTCAAAGTTCACAAGTGCAAAGAAAGTTACAATAACAAATAAAAAGACCGACAAGACCACTATTTCAAAGCTTTCGGGCAAAAAGAAATATTACGTTCGTGTTCGTTCTTACACAACTGTAAAGGGTACTAAATATTATGGCGCTTGGTCGGCTTCAAAGAGTGTTACTACTAAGAAGTAATTTTTATCGTTTATGAAAACATCCCCCATGCAGAGGTTTTCTGCATGGGGGAGTTTTTTAATCGTCAAAATTATCGGATTTGTTGTAAAAAACGATGTTGAATATCATAGATTTCCAAAAAAGTACAATATTCTTTCATTAACCATTAACCAAATATTTACCGTAAAATAGAGGTAAATATGACAAAAAGCCTTGCTTTTTGCGAATGAATGTGATATAATTATAAACAAAGTATATATTTTTATGGTGGGAGAAAGTTTGATTGACACATATTGTTAGCTTATATAAAAAATACCGCAACTTTATTCTCTATGCTCTTTTTGGTGCATCCGCTGCGGTCATAGATTATGTTATCAGTGCAATTTTCATACATTTTGCCGTTTTTGATAAGCCTGAGATATGCAGCCTTATTGGTAATGTCTGTGGGTTTATTTTTACGTTTATGACAAATACACTTGTAAATTTCAAAAAACGCAGCGAGTACATGAAAACTTTTGCATCATACGCAACCATATGTATCGCAGGCTCGCTTATATCTACCCTGCTGATACATCTGCTTAAATCGAGTATGAATATTTATATTTTGAAATTTGTGGTAATGATATTTGTATGCCTGCTGCAATACTTTCTAAACAGAACGATAACTTATAAGAATTGAGTGATAAATAATGGCTATAAGCACAGTACTTCTTGCTTACAAAGAAGCAGAAAATTTAAAGGTACTTCTTCCGAAGATAAAGCAACAGCTTGATAAGATCGGCGAAGAATATGAGATCATAATTGTTGATACTATGAAGCCCCTTGATGACACACCTGCTGTGTGCAAGAAATTCGGAGCGAGATATGTAAACCAAAGACTTCCGCATTTTGGAGGAGCTTTCAGAACAGGTATCAAGGCGGCACGTTATGATAAATTTCTCATAATGGACAGCGACGGCTCTCACAACCCCATATACATACCTGACATTTATAAGAAATTTGTCAGCGGCGCTGACGTTGTTATAGGCTCTCGTTATGTCAAAGGCGGAAAGACAAACGATTCAAAGGTCTCTATAATAATGTCCCATATCCTTAACTTTGTTTTCAGAATAATAACCGGAATAAAGGCAAAGGATATTTCCACAGACTTTCGTATGTATGACACAAAGCAGCTTAAAGCTGTCAAGCTCACCTGTCAAAATTATGATATTTTGCAGGAAGTGCTGCTTAAAATGAAAATAAACAACCGCAAATTGGTTGTAAAGGAAACGCCAATAGTCTTTGAAAAACGTCTTTATGGCGAATCAAAGCGTCAGCTTTTCAAATTTATTCTAGGGTATGTAAAAACATTATTTATGTTGATAGGAGTCAGGATAAATGCCAGCTTTAACAAAAACAGACAAAAGTGACAACTCAGATGTTATCAGCAAATCAATAGCTTTTTTTTAATCGCTATGGCATTTTAATATTGGCTCTTGTAATGCTTGCAGTATCAGTTATACATATACTGCCGCCTTTCAATGCAGACATAATAAACTATGACAGTTCCTATCAGTATTTTTTTAACCAAACACAGTTTAAGCGATATCATGAAGCTTCTGCCGGAGGACTACAGTCCTCCCCTTTATACCTTGCTTCTTAAACTTTGGACCTACATATTCGGCAGTTCACTTCTAGCAATGAGGTCATTTTCCATATTTATAATATGGGGATTGATATTTCTTGCAGCATTTCCTGTTCGTGCAGCCTTTGGCAAACGTGCATCAGTCATATGTATGCTGCTTTACACGCTTTCTTATGTCAACTTTTTACTCGTTCCTGAGATACGTCCGACTGTACTTGCTTATTTTTTAACAGCAGCTTGTGCTATTTATATGTATCTGGCACTGTTTAAGGGCTATCATTATGCCTATATCTGCATGACAGTTTTCGCTGTCCTTGGAATGTATACTCACAATGTATCAATGCTTGCGGCATTGTCTTTCTACATAGTTTCTTTTGCTTTTACTATTATTTCAAAGCAAAAGAAGAAAACTCTTTATTTCTTCCTTAGCGGAGTTGTCTGCGCATTAAGCTATTGTCCTTGGCTGATAGTTGTAATGAAGCAATTTTCAAATGTTAAGAAAAACTATTGGGCAAATTCCATAATTTCAAGTAGCCTTGTTATAGATTGGACATATGATATTCACTTTGGTTATGCAAGCGGACTTGTCACTTACCTGATATTCATTTTTATCGCCATAATGTTGCTTATCCATGTGGTAAAAATGCGTAACTGCAAAACCTTAAATGATATCCGCAAAAAGCTTGCACCTCACCGTGCCGAGTTTGTAAGTGTTCTCTACTGCGGACTCATGTATGTTGCTCCTATTATCACTCTAATTTTGTTCACTCGCCTTGTTTACCCTATCATCGCCACCAGATATTTTTATATTTTAAGCTCTCTTATGGTAATATTGCTGTCAGTAGTGATAGGCAAACTTTTTGATACCAAGCTTTTCTTAGCTTGTATCGTGCTGTTTATTGTAAGCTTCTGCATTAATTTCGGCAATGTTAAAAGTCAATTAGATAGCTCTGATTTTTCTGATATGATAGAAACTATCAAAGAAAACGGAGATGATGATATTGCTTTTCTTCATTTACATGAATGGTCGCTTGGAATAATGATGTACTATTTTCCTGATGCAGAGCATTATGTATGCGATGATACATGGTGCGTACTCAACTCTCTTGACGTTTTCCCTACTGAAGTAACTGATATCGGAAGCATTGATAACATAAACAAATACAGCAAAAAACTGTTTATTTTCGGAGATCTGTTTCCTGACTCGCCTTATGAGCTTGATGACCATTTCAACTCAAAAGACGATTATGATGTAACTTATCTTGGAATGTTTACTGAACCTTATACATACAAGAACACATGGAGATTATATCATGTCACTAATAAAACTCAAAGCACAAATACAAAATAATTTACTTCTGATAATACTGTTTGTAATAGTCAGCCTTATAGAAATATTTGCGATATTTCCGCTTATGTTTTCAAACAGCCTAAACTATGACAGCACATATCAGTATGCTCTTACTCAACATTCTTTTTCAGAAATATGGCGCTTGATACCCTATGATTACAGCCCGCCTTTTTACGCCATAGCACTCAAGGTTTTTGTTGTGATATTTGGCAACAGTCTCATTGTGATGCGCTGTTTTTCAATCATCGCAGTTATCGGAATGTATTTTATAGCTGCATTTCCTGTAAAAAGGATATTTGGCAGAAATTCAGCTATTGCAGCACTTCTTATAACATTTTTTTCACCGCCAATCTTTTATCAAATCCATGAAATAAGACCGACTATTTTCGGAATGTTCTTCTTTATGGGTGCGGCTGTATATATGCTTTATGCCTACAGCCTTGAAAAGAAACATGGCTATGTATGCACTGTTATCTTTTCTATACTTGCAATGTATACTCATAATATCGCACTTGTAGGTGTTTTCGGTTCATATGTTGCAGTTCTGGTGTTTTCACTTTGCACAAGAAACTATAAGAAATTCAAAAAGTTTTTTATTTGCGGTATTTTATGTGCATTAGCATATATACCATGGCTGACGGTACTCTTTGGTCAAATGTCAAATGTCAAAAAACATTACTGGAAATCAGTGTTTGGAACTCGTGCTGCTTTGGGCTGGATATTTCACGATATGCTTATAGAAAAAGGATATATCACTATATTTGAATTTGTTTTTCCGGTACTTATTTTCTTTGCATTGCTAAGGCATGTCAAACTTAAAGCAATTAAGGGTGCGACTAAATTCAGCGAAGTTTTCACACTTGCAGCCGAAAAAAGAGTTTACCGTGATATCTTTTTGCTTTTGCTTTTTATACTTATCCCCGTTATGATTCTTGCGTTTGTTAATAACTTTTTCAGTAGCATTGCATCTGAAAGATATTATTATATTCTTGGAACAGTATGGCTGATACTTGCAGGAGTGATAATTGGATGTTTCGGAAATAAGATACTATCGTTACTTGTTCTTTTGACTATGTGTGCTAATCTTATATATATGGCAATTTACACTGTTAGAGATCTAAAAGAATCAGATATTGATCAGATAGTAACCGATATCAACGATCAAAACCCTGGTGGAAATATCGCTTTTCTACACCTTCATGAATTGACACTTGGAGAAATGACTTACTTTTTCCCAAATGCTACTCATTATGTTTGCGATCAGACCTTCACAGTTCTCTCTACATATGATGTCTTCCCATCAAATATTGTAAACATAGGTGATATATCAAACATTAGCAAATATACAGACAATGTATACCTTTTCACAGATGAATATAGTACAGTTTCGGATATTCCAGTATACACATTTGAAGAACTGCTTAGCAATGATGAAAATGTTACTGTGGAAAAGTTACATAAATATAAAAGTGCATATAACGTTGCAACAAAACAAATGGACCTAGCTATAGCACATTTTAATAAAGGTCAGAATATAAAATCAACAAACAGCAAAGGACAGAATAACCAATGAATATTATCCTGCTTTCAGGAGGCAGTGGTCTGCGTTTATGGCCGCTTTCAAACAGCATACGCAGTAAACAGTTTCTTAAACTTTTTAAAACAGACAATGATTCATATGAATCTATGGCACAGCGTATCTATCGTCAGATAAAAAGCGTTTCTCCAGATGTGGGAGTAACTATTGCAACAGGCGAAGACCAGGTAAGCACCATAAAAAACCAGCTTGGTGATGATATTGATATCTGCATCGAGCCATGCAGACGTGATACATTTCCGGCAATAGTGCTTGCAGCGACATATCTTCATGATATAAAAGGCGTTGGTCTATCTGAAAGCATAGCCGTTTGTCCTGTTGACCCATATGTACATGATGACTACTACAAAGCAGTTATCTCACTTATGAAAAGCATAGAAACTGTCAGCAAAAAGCTTATGCTTTTAGGCGTTGAGCCAACTTATCCAAGCGAAAAATACGGCTACATTATTCCTGAAAATGATCTCAGCATAAGTTCAGTTAAAAAGTTTGTGGAAAAGCCTGATAGGATATCTGCTGAAAAATACATTGAGCAAGGTGCACTGTGGAATGCAGGTGTGTTTTCATTCTCACTTGAATACATAATTGAAAAATCCCACGAACTTATAGAATATTCCGATTATTATGACCTACTTGAAAAATATGAAAGTCTTGAAAAGATAAGCTTTGACTATGCCGTATCAGAAAAAGAAACAAACATAGACGTTATGAGATATAAAGGCGAATGGCGAGATGTAGGAACATGGAACATGATGTCGGAGGTCATGTCTGAAAATGTCAAAGGCAATGCGCTTCTTGATGATAAATGTGAAAACACCCACGTTATAAATGAACTTGGTATTCCACTTCTTTGTATGGGCTGTAAAAACATGATAGTTGCAGCGAGCAATGACGGCATACTTGTTTCTGATAAGGAAACCAGCGGATACATGAAGCCATATGTGGAAAAGCTGGGAAATATGGCAATGTTTGCGGAAAAATCATGGGGTACTTTTACAGTGCTTGATGTTCAGCTAAATTCAATGACAGTAAACATATACCTGAAAGAAAACCATTCCATGAAATATCACAGTCACGAACAGCGCAGTGAGATATGGACGATAGTTTCAGGAAACGGATATGTTGTTGTGGACGGCGAGAAAAAGTTAGTAAAAACCGGAGACACCATTTCAGTTTCAAAGGGTGCAAAACACCTTATCCATGCCCAAACAGATATGAACATTATTGAAATACAGATAGGCGAGTCTATCAGCGTAAAGGACAAGCACATATTCTTAGAAACATTTTAGAAATATCATGGAGGACAATATGAAAAAGGCCTTAATAACAGGAATTACAGGACAAGACGGCTCTTATCTTGCAGAACTACTTATTAGCAAAAATTATGAAGTTCACGGCATTGTTCGCCGTTCTTCTGTTTCAAACACCGAAAGAATAGATCATCTTATAGCTGAAAACGCTGTAATACTGCATGACGGCGATCTTTCCGACTCGTCAAGCATTATCAGGATAGTGAATGAAGTACGTCCCGATGAAATATACAACCTTGCGGCACAAAGCCATGTACAGGTATCCTTTGACGCAGCCGAATACACAGGCAATGTAGACGCACTTGGCGTATTGAGAATACTTGAAGCAGTACATATGCTCGGCATGGATAAATCCTGCCGAATTTATCAGGCATCTACTTCTGAACTTTTCGGCAAAGTGGAAGAGTGTCCACAAAGCGAAACAACACCATTTCACCCATACAGCCCATATGCAGTTGCAAAGCAGTATGGCTATTGGATGATAAAACAATATCGTGAAGCATATGGAATGTTTGCCTGCAACGGTATTCTTTTCAACCACGAATCAGAGCGTAGAGGTGAAAATTTTGTTACCAGAAAGATAACAATGGCAGCAGGCAGAATAGCCTGCGGACTCCAAGATCATCTTGAACTAGGCAATCTCAACGCTCTAAGAGATTGGGGATATGCTAAGGATTATGTAGAATGTATGTGGCTCATGCTCCAGCAGGATAAACCTGATGACTTTGTAATAGCAACGGGTGTTCAGCACACTGTAAGAGAATTTACTGAGCTTGCCTTTGCCAATAATGGTATCAAGATAGAATGGCAAGGAAATGGGATTGATGAAAAGGGTTATGACACAAAGACTGGTAAAATGCTTGTTTGCGTAAATCCAAAGTGGTTCAGACCTACCGATGTTGTAAACCTCCTCGGCAATCCTACCAAGGCGCGCACTGTTCTGGGCTGGGATCCGCTGAAAACAAGCTATGAACAGCTTTGCGCTATTATGTCAAAGCACGATCGCCAGCTAGCCGAAAAAGAGGCGACACAGAAATTAATGATACGATAAAGGTGGTGCGGCTATGACAGGCGTAGTACTGATATTTGGTGTTTCAGGCTTTGTAGGAGGATATCTTGCTAAAGAATTTTGTAGCTTTGGATATAAAGTCTATGGCTGTGATATATCAAAAAGTTCTGATATTGCAGATCAAGTAACATTCATTCCTTGTGATATTCTTGACCAAGTTCAGGTAAGAAAAGTCATATCTGAAACAAAACCAATGTATATTGTTGACCTTGCGGCAATAAGCAGCGTCAGCTATTCTTGGAAAGAGCCTGCAAAAACTATGGCTGTAAATGTAGAGGGAACACTGAACATATTTGAATCAGCAAAAGAGATAATACCCAATGCCAAAATATTGGTCATAGGCTCAAGCGAAGAATACCAGCAGTCTGATGATCCTATCAATGAAGAATTTTCTCTTGACTCATGCAGCCCGTATGGATTATCGAAAATAACTCAGGAACGATTTGCAAAACTATACAGAGAGCAATATGGCATGAAAATATACTGTGTCAGGGCATTTAATCATACTGGTGTTGGACAATCCGACAGATTTGTTATACCAAGCTGGTGCAGGCAAGTGGCGCTATTATCTGCAAAAAAAGAGAATGGCAATATCATTGTAGGAAACATTGACGTATATCGTGACTTTAGCGATGTGCGTGACGTAGTAAGAGCCTACAGAATGATACTTGAAAGCGACAAAAGTAAAACCATATATAACGTAGGCAGCGGAAAAGCCACAAAACTAAAAGATATTCTCGACTATATAGTTTCTCTTTCGTCTTGCAAAATAAGTATCGAAATAGACCCTTCTCTTGTGCGTAATGGTGAAAATGCCAAGATATACTGTTGCAATGAACTTATAAGAAAAGATCTTTGCTGGTATCCACAATATGACATTTCCGATACTGTTAAGGATATTTACGAATACTACTACAATATGTTTACTTAATCAAAAAAACAGATCAAGCACTGTGCTTGATCTGTTTTTTATATTTGATCTAATTACTTCCTCTTAGAAACCACCATAGCTGCACCTGCAAGTGCTGCCAGACCTATACTTATGCCCATTGCCGCATCTGTATTAGGGTTTGTGGTGCTGTTAGGATTTGTCGTTGTCTTTGATGATGAAGCCGCTGCGCTGCTGTCATTTGTTGCTTCAGAAGAAGCCTCGGAAGATGACTCCTCTGCTTTGCTCTCGCTGCTCTCCTCACTTGACGACTCCTCAACAACGTTATTGAACTCAACGTCGTCGTCCTTTGTCATTTCGTCAACGCCGTCGTTAACCAACTCAACTCTCTCCCAGCCGTAAATGCCTTCAATAGCATTTGTAAGCTCATCAGCTGCTGTCTTCTGTGAAACAGCTGATGGGTGATAGTCAACTGCATAACCATTGTTTTCGCTGTCCTGAACGCTGAACTGGAAAACTGATACCTTGCTGTCGCCTGTTTCAGTCTTATAAGTGTCAACTGCATCTGTAATAGAAGGATAAAGCTCCTGTCCCATAATACCGAGTGTACAAAGTATCTCAGAATTTGGATTCTTAGCTCTTATATCCTTGAGGAAATTTACATAGCCCTTTTCAAACTCAGCACACTTATCAGGGTCACCCTTTGTGTATGAGTTATCGTTTGTACCAAGATTTACAACGATAAGCTCAGGCTGATACTGTGAGAAATCCCAATCATAATTAGCTGTCTGTTCACCGTCGAACCAGCTCCATGTAAAGCAGAACTTATCATAGAAATTTGGCACAAGCAGTGCGTCATTTATCTTGCCGTTGCCTGAATAACCAGAGATCACACCTGCTCCGCTTACTGATACAAAGCTGTAGTCAGCGCCAAAATTCTGTGCTGCCTTGTAAGCATATGTCTTTGCGGCGTTCTCGTTGTAGATAGAAAATGACTTTCCAAGTGGATCGTCAACGCCGTATCCACAAGTGATAGAGTCACCAATAAACTCGATAGAATGCTTTGCTGCCTCTGTTGGCTGTGGCTTGCCGTCTACCTCAAAGCTGTCAATTGCGATAACGCTCTGTGCAGCTTCTGAAAGCTTTATGAGCTTAACTGTGCTTTCGCCCTCAGGAAGCTCTACCTCAACTGCGTTTGTCTTCTTGTTTTTTATGTAGCCCTGCTTAACAAGCTTGCCGTTTACAAATACGCCAATTCTTGCCTCACCTACGCTGCCGTTTACATTGAAAACAGCCTTTGTGCCTGTGCATTTGAATTCGATACCGCTTGCAGAATAGCCAAGTATCGTTGTGTCGCCCTTTCTGTAAGTACGACCGATAAGCTTAACATTGTCGCTTGTTGCCTCATAAGAGGTGAGCTTGTCCGTTGCTTCCGTGTCTGCCATGGCTGTCATTCCCATGCAGCCTGCTGCAATAGCTGCAGCACAAAAGCCTGCAAAAAACTTCTTCATACTATGATTTCCTCCGTTTTTTAATTTTTTTGTGTCTTTTGCCTTAATATTTCTCGATCCAATAATTTAATTATACTCTATCTGCAAGATATATACATTAATTTATTATTAATATTTATCCGTCATTTTATTAACAGGGCTGTTAGATATTCTTTATCCTCTTATAAACCACAGCCGACAACGGTGGACAGACGAAACTGCCTGAAACGGGCTGTTTGTTCATCTTGCCGTTTTCGTCAAGCCTGAGATAAAAGCTTCCCTCAGGCAGACCGAAGCCCCTGTTCTCGTAGTAAGGATTAAGTGCGATAACATAGCATTCTCCGTCTTTTTCAAGTTTCCAACTTACGCAGTTCCAATCGTCATTGTGCATAAAATGAAGATGTGCGTTCACGTCCTCTTTAGTGTTCATTCGGAAAAGCGGACTTCCCTTTCTCAGCCTTATAAGAGCCTTGTAATACTCAAAGACCTCTTTATATTCAAGCTTCCTGTTCCACTTTATGGAGTTAGTGTAGTCAGGCGCATTGTAGCTGTCATGGGAATAGATATTCACATCATTAGGCTCTTCGCCCTCTTTGAGTATCCTCGGCTTTGATCTAAGAAAATCCTGACCAAGCTGTATGAACGGCATGCCCTGTGAAAGTATCACTATCGCCGCCGCAAGCTTATCCATTTTTATCCTTACGTCCTCGCTGTCATTCTTTGCCGATATACAAAGCTTGTCCCACAAAGTATTGTTGTCATGAGCCTCACAGTAATTCACCGCCTGAGTAGGTTCAAAAGCCCAGCAAGCTTCTTTTGCGTCATTTATCTGGTAATGTGGCACAGAGCCGGCTATACCACGCCTTAGAGTAGAAGCCGCATTTCTGTTTCCGCTGACAAAGCCCTTGTCATATGGATTGAAGGTACCGCCCTTAATGGAATCTCTGATGTTATCGTTAAAAAGTCCAACTCTTCCAAACTGATATGAGTTCCATTTATATGCAAGCCTGTCAGCAGGGAGCGGTGACTCTCCTCCCGTCCAGCCCTCACCATACATTAGTATCTGAGGGTCTATCTTGTTAAGCTCGTCCCTTATGATGTTCACAGTTTCAATATCGTGAAGCGCCATAAGGTCAAAGCGGAAGCCGTCTATCTTATATTCCGTTGCCCAAAATCTGAGAGAATCTATCATGAATTTTCTCATCATCATATGGTTTGAAGCCGTTTCGTTTCCACAGCCCGAACCGTTTGAAAATGAGCCGTCATTTCTTATCCTATGATAATAATATGGAAAAGAACGCTCAAAAGCTGACTCCTCAGTATAGTAAGTGTGATTGTATACCACGTCCATAACAACGCCAATGCCGTTCTCATGAAGTGCCATAACAAGCTGTTTGAACTCTCTTATCCTGCACTTAGGGTCATAAGGGTCTGTGGAATATGACCCCTCAAGGCAGTTGAAGTTCTTAGGGTCATAACCCCAGTTATATTGATTGAGCCAGGGCTTGCTCTCGTCCACAGTGGCATAATCTTCCACAGGAAGCAGGTGAACATGGGTTATGCCAAGCTCTTTTAGATGCTCGATACAGGTATTCACACCCTGATATTTCGTACCCTTATCGGCAAAAGCCACATACTTTCCTCTATGCTCAGGAGCAACGCCTGATGAACTGTCCGCAGAAAAATCTCTGACGTGGCACTCATACACCACTGCGTCGCAGGCATTTCTGCACTTAGGCTTCTTGACCTTGTCCCAGCCATCAGGGTCGGTGGTCTTTAAATCCACCACCGCACCAACGTTTCCGTTGACTCCGCAGGCTTTTGCATAGATATCTATAGTTTCATGCCTTGTTTTGTGGTCAAACTCAAATGTATAGGTATAAAAAACACCGTCAAGGTCACGGAGTATCTCCACATACCAAACACCGTGGTCAAGCCTTTCCATAGGCAGGCTTTCAAGACGGCTTTTGCCCTCACCGTCAAGATACAGATTAAGATAAACTCCCGTTGCAAGCGGCGACCATGTTTTGAACACAGTTTTGCCCTCTTTCATGACCGCACCCAGATCGTTTCCTATATATTGATTATCTCTGTCGAACTGTTCATAATTCAATCTGTACATCAACCATGCCCCTTGCCTATTTTTTACTTCTTAGATATTTTTACTTCAGACTTTCGCCAAGCACCGAGCCTTGAAGAAGCTTAGTTTCAAAGCCCTCCCTCGTATTTTTAAGCAGATCATCGCAAAGTTTTACCTTGTCCTTTTCAAGAAGCAGCAGGATAGTTGAGCCGCCAAACTCGAAATAGCCCTTTTCTTCGCCCTTTGTGACCTTTACGCCCCCCTCAGTGTGCAGATTTGATATCCTGCCCACCATAAGAGCACCGACTTCCATTTGAATAATATCTCCGAACTGCTCCGTTCTTATCATGCAATATTCTCTGGAATTTTCCTTGAAAACAGGCAGATAATTGTTCACCACAGGGTTCACAGTGTGAAGGATTCCATTTATCTTTCTGTTGTGGCTCTTTACACCGTCTGCACAATAGCAATAGCGGTGATAATCGTCCACTGAAAGTCTGATGATAACTGCATAGCCACCCTCATAACGCTTTGCAAGCTTGCTGTCCCTGAGAAGCGAAGCGGTATTATACACTGCGTTCTTTATAATAAAGGTATCAGACTGTGTTATCTTATAAGCAGTCACCTTGCCGTCAGAAGGTGAAACAAGCAGATCTCTGTCCTTGGTGATAAAACGTCTGCCAGGCTTTATTTTTCTTGTGAAAAAGTCATTGAATGAGCGATACATTCTTTCCTCATAGTCAAACATATCTATTCCGTTTTTTTCTGCAAAGCCGAAAATAAAAGGCACTGAGAACTTGCTGTCAAGTATCACTCTTGCACACTTTGAAAATATCGGACAGCCGAGAAATTTCATAAGCGCCCTGCCCATTGCCGAGCTGTAGGCAGCCGCAAGAAAGCTATCCTGAGATGTGGTCTGTTCGTATTCTCTACCCTGTCTGTCACGATATTTCATCTGTTTCTCTCCTTTTATTTACATTATTGTAGGGACGACACACCCGACGTCCTGTTTTTCACACACCTGTCCGGCAAAAACATTTCCCATTCAGGTAACTTTTATCTTAGATTATATGCTGCATTTTAAGATAGCCGAGAAGGATTATCGCACCTATAGTAAAGAGTATCAGCACGCCTTTCATGGAAAGCTTCTTGACATTTATTTTCAATACAAAGAGTATTGAAATAAGTATCATAAAGCTATGGAAAACAAATGGAAAAATATTTTTCGGTATATTGTGCTGACCCATGAACAGCAGAGGAAGTATCATAGCAACTGTTGTAACAGGCAGACCCTTATATTCTTTTCTGTTCTCTGTTGTGTTTCTCTGACGCTCTTCCTCCATAACGTTGAAGTAGCCAAGTCTGATAACAGCACCCAGAACTATCATAATGCTTGCGATAAGACGAAGCGGATAAACTGAGTTGTAGTGATAGCCTATGACAGCAGGGAAAACACCGAAGCAAACAAGGTCGCACAGCGAGTCGATCTGTATGCCGAACACCTTTTCATGCTCTGTTCTGTTTTTCATGCTTCTTGCTATCTTGCCGTCAAAAAGGTCGCAGATACCCGAAAGAAGCAGGCAGAGAAAGGCTATGGACATATGATTTTCAAAGACCTGTGTAATGCCGAACACTGACGAAACAAGTCCTATGTATGTGAGTATTACCGAATAATTATAAAAACCGATCATTTTTTCTTTTCCTCTCATTCTTTTTCGACTTCTTTTTTAACTTCCTGCGATCCCTCAAGACCATTCTTCTTATCATTCCTCATAACGATAAAGTGAGCCACGAATGTTACCAATGCGCTCATTATCAGCAGTAAATAGAAGCTGAGTCCACGGCTCAGTAGCATTGCAGGCTTTACAAGCTCTGCGGTGAAAATGCTCATGAACATATATGTGAAGCAGCCCTCTGTTACGCCTGCTGCACCAGGCAATGGCAGCATTTCAACTGCAACGCCTATCATAGTCTGAAGTGCGATAATATTCCAAAAACCTGTTCCGCTAAGGCCGTAGGACTTATACACTATCCATGTGACAGCCAGCAGGAACAGTCTCTGCACCAGTGTGATAAGAAAAATATTTATCACAGTATGCACATTGCTCTTTATATATTCCGAACCGATCATGTAATTGTCACAGATACGCTTTATTTTGTTTATGTATTTTTCGTTGTTCTTTTCTTTGAGTATCCTTATGCGTGTCAGAAGATTTATAAGCTTTATGCCCATTTTTCTCGCCCACAAAGGCTTATAGAAAATAAACACAAGCCCTGCGATATAGGCGATATTCAATATAAAGCCGATAAGCAGAAGCCACCAAAGCCGTCCCACATGAATCTTTATAAAGCCAAAGTTGAAAAGCAGGAACGCCACTGCAAGAAGCACCTGCACAGCCTTGAAAGCTATGGTGATGATAAGCATTATCAAGGTGGAAAAGCCTATCTTTATGCCGTCTTTCTTCATGTAATACATCTGCGCAGGCTGTCCGCCGGAAGCAGACGGCGTTATACAGCTAAAGAAAAAGCCTATAAACGAATATTTCAAACAACGCCTGAAAGGAGTTTTTACTTCAAAAAGCCTTAGCATATACTTTATTATGACCGACTCCCCTGCCACATAGCAGAACACGCACACAGCACCCACTGCAAGCCAGCTTTTCTTTGCAAGGTGAAGATCCGCCACTATGTCGGAAAATTCTTCTCCTCTGAAAAGCAGTCTGACTGTCAGCCAGCCTATGACCACAATAAAGAATATATTAAGAACATATTTCAGGTTCTTTTTTATTTTCATCATCTCCGAATTTTCAGCCTGTCCATTAAAAGGTCAGACCGTTTTTGTCCCGCACATATTTTTTACAGCACGAATGCCATAAAGCACAGATTTACTATTATCTGCAAAATTGTAAATCTTATTACTACCTGAGTATCAGACCAGCCCTTGTTCTTTCTTGCATGGTCGTGAAGAGGAGTTCTTATGCCCTCCATAAAATTCTTTATTTTCAGGAAACGTCTGAAAGAAAGCTTGAGAAGTCCAAGTCCGCCGTCAAGTATGATAACTATAGCCATAGGGATAAATGCGAACGGTGCGGCAGTTTTCAAAAACATCACTGCAAGGAAAACGCCCAGCGCTCTCGAGCCTGCGTCACCCATGAGCATCTGGCTAGGCGAGCAGTTGAACCACAGATAAGCCGCAAGCGTCACGAACATTATCATAGGAAGGAGCATATCAGCCGCACCACTCTTTGTCACCATAAATGCAAGTGGCAGAAGAACTGTCATGACCAATGAACCGCATAGCCCGTCAACGCCGTCTGTACAGTTTGTAACGTTTATAGCCGTCCAAACGAGGACGCCTGCAAGGATTATGAACAGCGGTGCAGGGATAGTGAAAGTGGAATCTGTGATATAAAGCTTCACCTGCGAGCCGTTATAAAAATAGTATGTAAACGCAATGCCAAGAGATATAACAAGGTCGATAAGGCCCTTTTTCAGGTTGCCCCAAGGAGTTTCAGCAGCATCGTCAAAATATCCGCTGAGCATGGCGGCATACACAAGCACGAGATAGATTATGTTCTCGATATCGAGAGGATAAAAAAGTGCTGTGCAAAGGGTAAAGGAAGTCACGAAGATAATTCCTGCGCCACGAGGCTTGCCCTCAGAAAGAGCACCGTTCACAGCGAACGCTCTGCCCTGATCTTTAGGCAAAATGCGTTTGAAGAATTTCAGGCTGAAAAAAGCAATAAGAAAACTGCACAGCATTGGCACAAGCAGCACCAATGTAGTATTATTCGTCTTAGCCAAAAGGTTATAAAACATTGTCATCGTCCTTTTCTGTTTCAATTCATACATATACTATTATATTATACAACATAGCTGTGCAAAATGCAAATATTATTATCCGTCATTTTGCACAATTTTTTCTTAATGGTTTCTTAATGTGGAAAATTTAAGGTAAGTGCCAAGCAAAACAAAATGCACAGCCCATATAGACTGTGCATAGGTTCATTCTGTTTCATTCAATATGTTCATCATTTCTGACGGCGTAACAATAAAATCTTTCATGGGATAATGTTTCTTATTTCCCGTGACAACATAAGCATTATTATCACGCTTTTCCATTGCTACCTCGTAGAAAATAAGATCGTCCATATCCACGAGTATCTCCCCTGTCGGTTTCGGGTCAACTTTAATTCCATGTGAAATAATAGAATTTATCATTGTTTGGATAGTTTCAGCTTTTAGGTGAAACTTAGGTCTGTTCAAGACTTCCGCATATTCATCTATTATGTCATCATGAAACAGCGGCGTTATCCTGCCGTCAAGCACCTCACGAAGCACCATACACGGCGGAGATTGCAAATTTTTAGTGATAAGAGCAGATACGATAACATTTGTGTCAATAACAGCGCAGACTTTCATTTATCATTTTCTCCTGTTCTTTCTCACTTCTGCTATTTCAGCGTTTATCTCGTCCAAAGACATTTCAGGGACGTCAGTTGCCTGCTCTCTAAGCTTTTCAAACGCTTCAAGTCCCTCTGCTCTTGTAACAGCATTTTCAGGAAGAACTGTTTCAAATGGTATTCCACGCACCATTTTGCTGCGCACCATAAACATTCTGAAAGCTGTAGGAAGATCCATTCCTAATGCACTGTATATCTCGCTTACCTCATTTTTAAGGTCACTGTCAACACGGAATTGAACTAAAGTCTGATTTTTTGCCATACAAAACACCTCCAAATATATTAAAATGTATGTGTTTATCTTTCAATTATATTATATCATCATTTATATATATTGTCAACACAGTACACTACAAAATACATTATCATGAAAAAATATATTTGCTCCTAAAGATTGAAAAAAACATTATTTTGTGCTATAATTATCTTATTAAGGAGGCATTTTTATGGCAATAAAAGACAAAGTGCTGGAACTTCTCGACGATAACAAGGGCAAATATCTTTCAGGCGAACAGCTTGCTGACACGCTTGGCTGCACACGAGGGGCTGTTTGGAAAGCTGTGAAAGCTTTGCAGGAAAACGGTTACCCTATCTCTGCGGTGACGAACAAGGGCTATTCCCTTGATGAAAACACCGATATACTTTCCCTTGCAGGCATAAAAAAATATCTTGACCCTGACCGTCAGGGACTTGAAATAGAGGTATACAAGGAAGTAAGCTCAACTAATCTGGTACTCAAAGACTATGCAAATCAGGGTGTGCCCGAGGGCAGGATAGTCATTGCAGGTATGCAGACCCAGGGGCGTGGAAGGCTTGGACGTTCTTTCTTTTCTCCCTCTGATTCGGGACTTTACATGAGCATTCTTCTCCGCCCTGACATGGCTGCGGCTGACGCTGTTAAGATAACCACTGCCGCTGCGGTGTCTGTTGCCCTTGCAGTGGAAAAGGTCAGCGATCAGAAGCCTGACATAAAATGGGTGAACGACATTTACATAAACGGCAGAAAGATATGCGGAATACTCACGGAGGCTTCTTTCAGCATGGAAAGCGGCGGACTTGACTACGCTGTGCTTGGTATCGGTGTGAACGCCTACGAGCCGGAAGGCGGTTTTCCTGAGGCAATAAGAGATATCGCAGGACCGATATTCCACGAAAGAAAAAGCGATATGCGAAACAGGATAGCCGCAGAGATAATAAACAATTTCATGCGTCTTTATGACAGCTTTGAAGAAAACAGCTTTTACCCGGAATACAGAAAACGCTTACTGTGGGTAGGCGAGAAGATAAACGTCATAAGAGGAAGCGAAAAAACTCCTGCCACAATGCTTGGGGCTGATGAGGACTGCCGCCTGCACGTCAGATATGAGGACGGCAGAGAAGAATATATTTCCTCAGGAGAGATAAGTATTCGCAAGGCTTAACATAGTACACGAAATGTTAGGTATATCTAATGAAACAAACGTCTATGATTTTTTATAATTAATTCAGTTTATCAAATAATATCAGCAGGTCGAGTCATTGAGAAATGGCTCGATTTTTTATGCATTATAACTATATAAACGTTTTCGTTTATGTGTATTTCTACAAGTTAGTCAATGCTTATTCTAATTATATATAGCCCATGTAAATAAAAACATTATTCATTTTGTGTCATATAGTATATAATTATAGTTGACAGTATGTCTTGATTATTGACTTTGTAATCAAATTTAACTTTAATTATATGGAGGAAATTTTATGACAAAAGAATTTGATTATTCACCGATCGACAAAATTCTTGAAAATCATGAAAAAACAGCGGTCATAGCCATATTGCAGGATATTCAGGAGATATATCACTATCTTCCAAAGGAAATATTCCCGTATCTTGCAAAAAAGCTTGGCACAGGCGAAGCAAGAATATACAGCGTTGCGACCTTTTATGAGAATTTTTCTCTCGAGCCAAAGGGCAAATACGTTATCAAATGTTGTGACGGCACTGCCTGTCATGTAAGAAAATCTATACCTATTCTCGAATATCTCAGAGGAGAGCTTGGTCTTAGCGAGAAGAAAACCACCACTGACGACCTGATGTTCACAGTGGAAACTGTTTCATGTCTTGGTGCTTGTGGACTTGCCCCTGTTCTCACTGTGAATGATGTTGTTCACCCTGAGATGAATCCTGACAAGGCTGCGGCTCTGCTTAAGGAACTGAGAGAAAAGGAGGCTGAATAATATGCTGCTGAAAACGAAATACGATCTTGACAACGCTCGTGAACAGTATGGTAAGCTTGTTGACAAGCAGGCTAGAAAAGTGCTTGTTTGCGCAGGTACAGGCTGTGTTGCAGGCGGTTCGCTGAACATATACCAGAAGCTTATCGAAACTATCTCTGCAAAGGGATTGGAGTGCGTGGTGGCACTTGCTGACGAGCCACATGATGATGATATCCACAAGGGCGCTATCGGCGTAAAAAGAAGCGGCTGTCACGGATTCTGCGAAATGGGTCCACTTGTTAGAATAGAGCCGGAGGGCTGGCTTTACACTAAGGTGAAGCTTGACGATGTTGACGAGATAGTTGACAAGACTATCTGCAATGGCGAGTGCGTTGAAAGACTGTGCTACAAGAAAAACGGTGAAATATATCGCCAGCAGTCAGAAATACCATTCTATAAGATGCAGCAGCGTATCGTCCTTGAACACTGTGGTCACATTGACGCTACTTCCATAAAGGAATATCTTGCTATAGGCGGCTACAGAGCCTTTGAAAAGGCACTTCTCGATATGTCACCTGAGGATATCCTCAACGAAATGACAGAATCTAATCTTCGTGGACGTGGAGGCGGAGGATTCCCTCTTGGCAGAAAGTGGACAAGCGTTGCAAAGCAGAAAAGCCCTACAAAATACATAGTCTGCAATGGTGACGAGGGCGACCCTGGCGCATTTATGGATCGTTCTATCATGGAGGGCGACCCGCACAGACTTCTTGAAGGCATGATGATAGCCGGTATCGCAACAGGCGCAAAAGAGGGATATATCTACGTTCGTGCGGAATATCCGCTTGCAGTATCACGTCTTAAAGGTGCAATCGCACAGGCTGAGCAGTTTGGTCTGCTTGGTGACAATATACTCGGCACAGATTACTCATTCAGAATACATATAAATCGTGGTGCAGGCGCATTTGTTTGCGGTGAAGGCTCTGCCCTGACGGCTTCTATCGAGGGCAAGCGTGGTATGCCTAGGGTTAAGCCGCCAAGAACTGTTGAACATGGTCTTTTCAACGAGCCTACTGTGCTCAACAACGTTGAAACGCTGGCTAACGTGCCTGTTATCATCAACAACGGTGCAAAATGGTTCAGGAGCATAGGCCCTGAGAACTCCCCTGGAACAAAGGCTTTCGCTCTTACGGGCAACATCTCGAACACCGGTCTTATAGAAGTGCCAATGGGAACTTCTCTCAGAAAGGTAATATTCGATATCGGCGGCGGCATGAGAGGTGACGGAAAGTTCAAGGCTGTTCAGATAGGCGGTCCGTCAGGCGGCTGTCTTGTTACGCCTAACCTCGATATCCAGCTTGACTTTGACTCGCTGAAAAAAGTCGGTGCTATGATCGGCTCAGGCGGACTTGTTGTTATGGACGATAAGTCCTGTATGGTTGAAGTTGCAAGATTTTTCATGAATTTCACCCAGAACGAGTCCTGCGGAAAGTGCGTTCCGTGCCGTGAGGGTACAAAGAGAATGCTTGAGATACTTGAGCGTATCGTAAATGGTAACGGTCAGGAGGGAGATATTGAACTGCTTCTTGAGCTTGCCGACACTATCTCCTCAACTGCTCTCTGCGGTCTTGGAAAGACGGCTGCATTCCCTGTTGTATCTACAATAAAGAACTTCCGTGAGGAATATGAAGCTCACATAAGAGATAAGAAGTGTCCTGCGGGCAACTGCAAGAAGCTTGTGACATATCAGATCGACCCTGAGATATGCAAGGGCTGTTCAAAGTGTTCAAGAGTCTGTCCTGTGGGTGCGATCAGCGGTGAGATCAAAAAGCCGTTCAAGATCGACACCTCTAAGTGCATAAAGTGCGGAGCTTGTATTTCCAACTGCCATTTCAAAGCTGTCAAGGAGGTTTAATTTTAGCTATGAATAAAGAGTTTATGATAATCGACAATATCCCCGTTGCTATAAACGGTGAAAAAAATCTGCTTGAGCTTATCAGAAAGGCAGGCATCGAGCTTCCTACATTCTGTTACTATTCTGAGCTTTCAGTATACGGTGCTTGCAGAATGTGCATGGTGGAAAACAAGTGGGGTGGCATGGAAGCCGCTTGCTCAACTCCTCCGAGAAACGGTATGGAGATATACACAAACACACCAAGACTGAGAAAATACCGCAAGATGATATTGGAACTTCTTCTTTCAAATCACTGCGGTGAATGTACTACCTGCGATAAAAACGGCAAGTGCAAATTGCAGGAGCTTGCAGCAAGATTTGATATCCACAGGGTACGTTTTGACAATCCAAAGTCCAAGCCTTGTATCGATGATTCTTCTGTATCTATCACCAGGGATGCCAACAAGTGTATCCTCTGCGGTGACTGCGTAAGAGTGTGCAACGAAGTACAGAACGTTGGTGCAATAGATTTTGCATTCAGAGGTTCAAAAATGAAGGTAGCCTGCTCATTTGACAAGCCTATAGGCGATTCAAACTGCGTTGGCTGCGGTCAGTGTGCGGCAGTCTGTCCAACAGGCGCTATAATCATAAAGAACGACAGCCACAGACTTTGGAAAGAGCTTAATCAGGAGGACACTATTGCAGTGGCTCAGGTAGCTCCGGCTGTAAGAGTTGCAGTGGCAAAAGAGTTCGGCTACAACGGTGAGAACGTTATGGGCAAGATAGTTGCAGCACTTAGAAGAATAGGCTTCAACTACATTTTTGACACATCTACAGCCGCAGACCTCACTGTTATGGAGGAGTCAAAGGAGTTTGCAGACAGGCTTGCAAACGGCGGAAAGCTCCCGCTGTTCACATCATGCTGTCCTGCATGGATAAAGTATGCTGAGAACGAGTATCCTGAGATACTGCCTAACATTTCCACTTGCCGCTCACCAATGCAGATGTTTGCTTCCGTAATAAACGAGAAGTTCAAGGGCGAGGGCAAGAAGATACTTTCTGTTGCTGTTATGCCTTGCACTGCCAAAAAGGGAGAAGCCGCAAGAGATGAGTTCAAGGACGAGAACGGCAAACCACTGGTTGATTTTGTCATCACAACTCAGGAGCTTATCATGATGATAAAAGAAGCCGGTATCGTGTTCAACGAGATAGAGCCAGAAGCTGTTGATATGCCGTTCGGCACTATGACAGGCGCAGGTGTTATCTTCGGTGTAACAGGCGGTGTAACAGAAGCAGTTATCAGACGTGTTTCCACAGACAAGTCACTCGCTTCCCTGAGAAATCTTGCATTCGAGGGTGTAAGAGGCTTCGAGGGCATAAAGGAGCTTGAAGTACCTCTTGGCGACAAGGCTATCAAGGTCTGCGTTGTAAACGGACTTCGCAATGTTGAAGTCATAATGAACAGAATGAAAGCTGGCGAGCATTTCGACCTTATCGAAGTTATGGCTTGTCCAAACGGCTGTATAGGCGGCGCTGGTCAGCCAAAGGCTACTATCGACGAGAAGAAAGAGCGCAGTGTTAATCTTTACAATGCTGACAAGCTTTGCACGCTGAAACGTTCAGAAGAAAATCCGCTTATGGATAAGCTTTACGAGGGTATCCTCAAGGGCAGAGAGCATGAACTGCTTCATGTAAGCTATGTAAAATAACAAAATAGCATAAATAGTGAAAGGCTGCACGAAACTGTGCAGCCTTTTTTTGTGTCGAAAAACTATAATAAAGGGGCGACCTGAGGTCGCCCCTACATATGAACAGCGTATTTACATAAATTGTAGGGGACGGCGCCCTCGACGTCCCGCTTATTTAGGACGTTGTCAATAAGCTCAAGTTTGAACGAAATGTGCAGCCTTTTTTTGACGGACTATTTTATTATGACATATCCTCCACCTTGACAGCTCTCTTTTCATTTCTGTAGTTGACTACCTCTCCAAGAGTGCAGTATATAACAGAGAACACAGGAACAGCGATGAACATTCCGAATATGCCAAAGAGGTTTCCGCCTATGGTAATAGCAAAAAGTGTCCATAGTGACGGCAGACCAACCGAGTTTCCTACCACCTTTGGATAGATAAGATTGCCCTCAATAGCCTGAATAATGAACATGAACAACAAAAACAGCACAGCCTGCTTGAAATCCGTCACGCATATAAGCAGGAAGCCCACCACATAACCGAGAAAAGCTCCCACAATAGGGATAAGTGCAGTGCAGGCAACGAGTATGGCAATAAGCACCGCATTTGGGAAGCGGAAGATAGCCATACCAATACCGCAAAGGGAGCCGAGGATAATGGCTTCCGTGGTCTGACCCACAAGAAAGTTCGCAAAAGTGTCGATAGAGCGACGGCATATACGGCTTATGCGGTCGGTGATACGATTGCTGAGAAAAGCACAGCTTATGCGCTTGCACAGGTCTTTGAGCCGCTCTTTTGCGGCAAGCATATAGACCGCAAAGCAGATTCCCAAGAAGAAGTTCACAAGACCTGAGAAAAGATCTGTCACAAAGCTTACTGTTGAACTGAGTGTGTTCAAGATCACAACGCCGTCTTTCAGCCAGCTTGTAACCTTATCGATAATATCAGCAGTGCTTATATTCATTCTGTCAAGCCACCCTGCTATCTCGGGGGAATTGTTGAGTTTGTTGGAAATATTTGAAATAAGCACAGGGATATCGTCTGAAAGCTGAGAGAAAGTCTTTATGAGTGCAGGGATAATAAGCCAGCACACAAGTGCCACAACGCCTAGACAAAGCAGAAAGGTCAGCACTATCGAGCATGGTCTTTTCAGCGTTTCCACAGTTTTGGCATATTTCTCTTTTTTAGGCTTCTTAAAAAGCCTCTTTTCAATGCCTGACATTGGCACATTCAGGATAAATGCGATTATACAGCCAAATATAACAGGCTTCAAGACCCCGATCATTACGCCCAGAAGTCTAAAAAACTTATCATAGTTGGTCAATCCCCAAAAAAGCACTACGCCAAGAACCACAAGGGCTGCATTTTCTTTGAATTTTTTTGTGAATTTCATTAGTTTCTCCTTACAAAAACGAGCTGTACAGCCTTTGCCGTACAGCTCTCAAATCTCTTAGAAATTAGTGTTAAGGCTGAGATACTGTCCGCTCTGATAGAGATAGATCAGATATACCACAGACGCATAGATAGTCACAACAGCGACTATCAGTGATGTAATTGCAGCGAGAATGTTCAGTATCGGGATAAATGCCACAACAAGGCACACTGCCATGACAATAAGGCAGGTCTTGTTTACATTCCACACATGGTCGCCCTTGTTTGCAAGCCCGTAGTTCTTCACGTCCCTGAGCAGTTCGCCTGTTGATTTGCAGATATAGTAAAGCACCGCTATGTTCATTACATTGCCAGCAAAACTCAGAACATTTGATATCGCAGTATTGTCAATAAACGTGTCAACTATTGAAAAGATAAGATCAGCCACTGTGAAAACAAGAGCTGTCTGATAACCATTATGGTCTTTTGAAGCTTCAAGTATTCCCCATACGTTGAAAATAGTTGCGGCTACGGTACAAGTCATCAAAAGAAGTGCGCCTATCCCCGGTATAAAAGCAAGCGGAACTCCTATAACACCTATGATCTTTGCCAGAAACACCTTTTTGATACCGCTTGCGGCATTTGGATATTTTACCATTTTATTACCCCCTATATTTCGATTTCTTAATCAAGTTCGATATTCATTATCGGCTGTGAAACGTCTGCGCCGGCAGGTACCATTGGAAGAACGTTTATATCCTTGTTGATGATAACGTCCACAAGGCAAGGCTTACCGCATTTGAGTGCCTTTTCAAGCATTGGCTTTATCTCGGATTTCTTTGTTATCCTTATGCCCTCAACGCCAAATGCGTCGGCAAGCTTCATAAGGTCTGTTCCTCTTTCAATGTTAGTCTGAGAAAATCTCTTGCCGTAGAAAAGTCTTTGCCACTGTCTTACCATTCCGAGAACGTCGTTCTCGAAAACAAGCTCAACAAGCGGTATCTTATGCTTTGCAAGTGAAGAAAGCTCGTTGCAGTTCATGAAGAAGCTTCCGTCGCCTGCGATGTTTACTACTGTTCTGTCAGGGTTGCCCACCTTTGCGCCCATTCCTGCGCCAAAGCCGTAGCCCATTGTACCAAGTCCGCCGCTTGAAGCAAAGCTTCTTGGACACTTGAAGTTATAATACTGTGCAGCCCACATCTGATGCTGACCGACTTCTGTGGCGATGATAGCCTTGCCGTCTGTAAGTCTGTCAAGCTCCTCGATAACGTCCTGCGGAAGCACCTCGTCCTCGCTCTCGATAGGCACCATTCTCAGTGCATACTGCTTTTTCCAATCCATAACAGTATTCATCCAAGCCTCGTGCTTCATATCAGGAAGAAGCTCGCAAAGCTTTGCAAGGATATACTTAACGTCCCCAGTAACATGGCTGTAAACGTCGATATTCTTGCCTATCTCGGCAGGGTCTATATCAATATGTATGATTTTCTTATCCTTTGCAAATGTCTTAGCGTTGCAAAGAACTCTGTCAGAAAATCTCGAGCCAAGAACTATCATAAGGTCACATTCGCTTAGCGTCATAGCGGCTGTCTTTGTGCCGTGCATACCAAGCATACCGATATAGCAGTCCTTAGTATTGTCAAGTGCGCACTGACCCATAAGTGACAATGAAACAGGGGCGTCCACTTTTCTTACGAACTCAGCCATTTCTTCTGTTGCGTCAGCAGAAACAACTCCGCCGCCTGCGTAGATAAAAGGCTTCTCAGCATTCTTTATAAGCTCTGCCGCAGCAGCTATCTCCTCGTTTATGCCCTCAGGATTATGATTTACTACCTTCTTAGGCTCTTTCTTCTCATAGACCATAAGTGCGCCTGTGATATCCTTTGGTATATCTATAAGAACAGGACCCTTTCTGCCCTCGTTTGCAATATAGAAAGCTTCTCTGATAATGTCAGCAAGCTCCGCAGGGTCTTTCACAATGTAGTTATGCTTTGTGATAGGCATTGTTATCCCGCAGATATCTACCTCCTGAAAAGAGTCAAGACCAAGCAGATCTCTTGTTACGTTTCCTGTGATAGCCACCATAGGGATAGAATCCATATAAGCTGTAGCGATACCTGTTACAAGGTTCGTAGCACCTGGACCTGAAGTTGCGATAACAACACCCGTTCTGCCTGTTGTTCTTGAATATCCGTCAGCCGCATGGCAGGCAGCCTGCTCATGGGCGGTGATAACATGGTGTATCTTATCAGAATATTTATACAGCGAGTCATATATGTTTAGAACTGCTCCGCCCGGATAGCCGAACACTGTATCGACGCCCTGCTCCAGCAAACATTCAATTATAACGTCTGAGCCACGTAACTCTTTCAACATTTTTTATTTCCTCCAAATTACAAAATACATCTAAGATCATAAAAATATATCAATATATGATTATACTATATCTGCTTTAAAAAGTCAATACTTTCATTCATTTGGCTCATAAGCTCGTCCACCGTATCAGAGAAAAGCTTTGCCTGCTCGTCAGGCTTCTTTTCCTCTACAGCTTCCGCCTTTTCAGGCTTCTTACTTTCAAGCATATCCTGCACGCTCACTGTCTTTTCCACAGCCTTTTTTGCTGTGAGCGTTTTAAGCTCATGATCGTCAAGATAAGGCTTTATGCCCACAACGGAAACATTGTCAGTTCCGCCGTTTGTGAGGGCAAGCTCCATTATAGCGCCTAGCTTTTCAGAAACAGAAAGGTCAAGACCAAGCCCCACCACCATTTCTTCCTCAGAAACGTAATCCGACACGCCGTCTGACACTATGATTATCATATCGTCAGGTTCTTTGCCAAAATCAGCCACCAATGGTGTTTGTGCCACATCAGGTTCATTGAGAGTGCTGCCGATAGAAGATATTATGGCATTCTGATACTGTGGCTCAAGCTCTGACACATCTTCTATCCTGCCATGCTCATACATATATCGTGCATAGGATTGGTCAACAGATATCTGTCTGATAGTGCCGTTCACATAGCGGTACATTCTGCTGTCGCCAACGTTTATGCACATTGCTCTGCTTTCCTCGTCCACCGCAAGGCAACAAAGGGTGGTCTGCATATTTGCAGCGTTTTCAGCCCTTACGCCCTGCTTTTTTATTTTGTTGTGAACATCGATAAGCGTTCTTTTCATATCCACCCCTGAATTATATTCAAGAATGGAAAGATGCCTTAAACAAAGCTCCGAGGCGACCTCTCCTGCATTTTCTCCACCAACACCGTCGCAAACGGCTGCAATAAAAGGAGCAGCGACAGTTGATTCATAGCTGCCGCTGTTGATGACCTCGTGGTCTATTAAAATGCAGTCCTCATTCTGTTCACGGTAATTTCCCTTGTCTGTTATTCCGAAAATATAATAATACATTTATTATCACCGTCTGAAAACTGGTATCGTGCTGTTATATCATATCTGCAACAAGACTGCCCATTTCCTTACAGCCAACGAGCTTCATGTCCTCTGACATGATATCCCCTGTTCTGTAGCCTGCTTCAAGGACTTTCTTGACAGCATTGTCGATAGCGTCTGCTTCCTTATCCATATCGAAAGAAAATCTCAGGAGCATTGAAGCTGAAAGGATAGTAGCGATAGGGTTAGCCTTATCCTGTCCTGCAATATCAGGTGCAGAGCCGTGGCTAGGCTCATACATACCGAACTTTGTGTCGTTCAGTGAAGCGGAAGCCAGCATACCGAGTGAGCCTGATATCATAGCGGCTTCGTCTGAAAGGATATCACCGAACATATTCTCTGTAAGGATAACGTCAAACTGCTTAGGATCTCTTACAAGCTGCATTGCGCAGTTGTCAACGAGCATATGCTCAAGCTCGACCTCAGGATAATCCTTAGCTACCTCGTTTACTACCTTTCTCCAAAGTCTTGAAGAATCAAGAACGTTAGCCTTATCAACGCTTGTAACTTTCTTTCTTCTCTTCATGGCAATGTCAAAGCCACGGATAGCAATTCTTCTTATCTCGTTCTCGTTATATGTAAGAGTATCAACAGCAGTTTCAACGCCGTCAACGTTCTCTGTCTTTCTCGCACCAAAATACAGACCGCCTGTAAGCTCTCTCATTATCATCATGTCGAAGCCGTCGCCGATTATATCGTCCTTAAGGGGGCAAGCTTCTCTAAGCTCGGGATAAAGATTTGCAGGACGCAGGTTAGCGAACAGACCAAGCTCTTTTCTTATTTTCAGGAGTCCGGCTTCAGGTCTGAGGTTCGGAGCAAGCTTATACCATGGTGAAGTGGAAGTATTTCCGCCGATAGAGCCAAGCAGAACTGCGTCTGAGTTCTTTGCTATCTCGACAGCCTCGTCTGTAAGCGGAACGCCATATTTATCTATAGAACAGCCGCCCATAAGGATATCAGTATAAACAAACTTATGACCGAACTTTTCAGCAACCTTGTCGAGGACCTTCTGTGCTTCTGTTACTATTTCAGGGCCTATCCCGTCGCCCTTTATAACTGTTATTTTCTTTTCCATGTTATTTTTCCTCCTCAGAATTTAAAGTCGAAACGCTTATCTCGCAGGAATAGCTCTGCTTTTCGGCTGTCATGAACAAAATGCCTGTATAGACCGAACACTCGCCGTCAATAAGCTTCTTTTTGCAATAATCGTCAGCAGCCATGCCTTTGAGCTGATACTGCATATAACTGTCCGCCGTATCAGTGCCGTCAAAGTTCACCTGACTATAGTCTATCTCCTCGCCGTCCATATAATATGACCAGTAGTAAGACAATCCGTCAGAGCCTTTGACCTTTATGCTGTTGGGTGAAACAGTGCTGTCTATGCTTGCTTCGTCTATATTCGCCCAAAGTCCGTTGAAAGTGGAAAATCCAGCACCATTTATCTCAGGCTTATTGCAGGCAAAGGTCTTTGTTGTAACGCCTTTTTTATCGGTCTTTTCGTCCTTTTCCACAAGCACTATACTGCTGTTTGAAGCAGTTCCCCTTGCAAAACTGCCGCCAAGCTTTCTGTTTATCTCTGCAGAGCTTAGGGTCAGGTCTATCTTGCTGCCGTCCACCATTACCATAAAAGGCAGAAAATCCTTGCTGCTGTATTCAAATTTACCGCTGCTCTCCTCTTTTTTCGAGCAGCCTGCGCTGCACACCAGCATTACCCCTGCTGCAAGTGCCGCAAATAGCTTTTCAGCTTTCATAGCTTCACCCCTTCATAGAAACAGTTCAAGGGCGACCCCTTTTGAGAGATCCCCCTTAAAGCTTCAAAATATCTTATTTAAGTGAATTAAGAAGACCATTGCTGTTGATGATATTGATAAGAAACTCAGGGAATGACTGACCCTGATAAGTCTCATTCTTGGTCTTGTTTGTGATAACGCCACTGTCGAAATCTATCTCCACCTCGTCACCGTTATCTATCTTCTCGGCAGCTTCCTCGCACTCGATGATAGGAAGTCCGATATTTATAGCGTTTCTGTAGAATATTCTTGCGAATGTCTTTGCTATAACACAGGATATCCCGCTCGCCTTGATAGCAGCAGGCGCATGCTCTCTTGATGAACCGCAGCCGAAATTGCTCTTTGCTACCATTATATCGCCCTTCTGAACGTTCTTTGCAAAGTCAACGTCAATATCCTCCATGCAGTGCTGTGCAAGCTCTTGCATATCAGGTGTGTTGAGGTATCTTGCAGGGATAATAACGTCTGTGTCTACGTTATCGCCGTATTTATGTACTTTTCCGCAAGCTTTCATTATGAAAACCCCTTTCGTCAAACTTTATCAGCCCTGCTTGAACTCTGACGAATGGAATATATTTTCTCCTATCGCCTGTTTTCTAAGCTCTTCATATATCTTTTCAAGATACGGGCCGTCTATAGTATCCTTGTTTCTTGTAATAAAATAGCAGATCTTTACCTTGTGGAACATTCCCTCTTTAACGAGAGCATACACAGGTGTACCCCCGATATTGGAGGTATAAAAGGTATTGAAGCCCTTCTTGTCAATAAGAGCCTGCGTCATTTCCACGGTAAATGTATTTTTGTCATGGAGTTCCTGAATGATCTCGTCAGCCTTCTCCTCACGCTGATAGTCATTTAGTGAAGTTCCGTACTTCTTTGTAACAATACTAAGAAGTATATCGGAGAATATTTCCCTAAGATAATTTTTCATCTGTTCTCGCTCCCAAGTCGTATATGCGGTCATACCGCATATCAATTATTCCCCCAACGCAAGATCTGTCAGCTGATTTTCTCCCCGAATATCACATAACTTCCGACGGCTGTGAGATCTTGCCTGTCACAGCTGAAGCGGCGGCAACGTAAGGTGAAGCCAGATAAACCTCTGATTCTGGGTGACCCATACGTCCCACGAAATTTCTGTTTGTTGTTGCAACGGCTCTTTCGCCCTTTGCAAGAATACCCATATGTCCGCCAAGACATGGACCGCAGGTAGGTGTAGAAACCGCACAGCCTGCATTTATGAATATCTCCAGCAGACCCTCTTTCATGGCCTGCATATATACCTTTTGTGTGGCAGGGATAACGATACATCTAACGTTCTTTGCCACCTTTTTGCCGTCAAGTATCTCAGCGGCACATCTCAGATCCTCTATTCTTCCGTTCGTACATGAGCCGATGACAACCTGATCTATCTTGACCTCCGGGATATCGTCAAATGTTCTTGCGTTCTCAGGCAGATGCGGGAAAGCGACTGTAGGCTTTATCTGGCTGAGGTCGATAGTATATTCAGCCTCATACTCAGCGTCATCGTCAGCCTTGTATATCTTATACTCTCTGTCTACCTTATCCTTGATGTAATCAAGTGTAACATCGTCAACTGCAAATATGCCGTTCTTAGCACCTGCTTCGATAGCCATGTTAGCCATGCAAAGCCTGTCCTCCATGGAGAGGTTTTTCAGACCCTCGCCTGAAAATTCCATAGACTTGTAAAGTGCGCCGTCAACGCCTATCATGCCGATTATATGAAGTATAACGTCCTTAGCGGCACTATACTTTGGAAGCTTGCCTACGATATTGAACTTGATAGCGGCAGGAACTTTGAACCAAGTCTTTCCCTTTGCCATGCCTGCGCACATATCTGTTGAGCCGATACCTGTCGAGAATGCGCCAAGTGCACCATATGTACAAGTATGTGAGTCAGCACCGATAACGCAGTCGCCTGGAGCGACAAGTCCTTTTTCAGGAAGCAGAGCGTGTTCAATGCCCATATCGCCAACGTCGAAATAATTCTTTATGTCATACTTTGAAGCAAAATCACGGCAGGTCTTGCACTGTGTAGCGGACTTGATATCCTTATTAGGTGCAAAGTGGTCCATAACCATTGTGACCTTATTCTTATCGAAAACATCTGTAAAGCCCGCTTTATTGAACTCGTTGATAGCCACAGGGGACGTAACGTCGTTGCCGAGAACCAGGTCAAGGTTTGCCATTATAAGCTGACCTGCCTTGACTTCGTCAAGACCTGCGTGGGCTGCCAGAATTTTCTGAGTCATTGTCATACCCATTTAATATTACTCCTTACTATCAGATCTCAGAGCATACCAAGATCCTTTATTTTTTATACCCACTTATTATACCACTATTTTGATGTTAATGCAAATACATATTTATTATATATCTATGAATAATATTTATACTAAACGTTTGAGATATGAACATGTCTCTTTTACTTTTACATATAAATTGCAAAAATTTTAATCACATTTTGTACAATAGCACTACACATCAACTGAAATATCCTTCACAACATCACAAAATACGAACATTCACGGGAAAATACCGTCAACCCTCTTGACTTCATTTGCATGGCATAGCTGTTCTCTTACTGCGAAAAATAATATTACAAAGAAAAAAGGAGGAAACAGCAATGAAGATGAAGTCAATGATAACAGGCGTTTCAATGGCGATAGCCGCAGGAACAGTGGCTTATGCAGTCACAGAGGCGACATCAAGCGAAAAGAAAATGCTCAAAAGCCGCACAGGACGTGCTATCAGAGCTATCGGTGACGTAATGGACGGCATTTCAATGATGATGAAATAGCCCTCATGCAGGAGCGTACCATGGTGGTAACGCTCCTGTTTTTTTGCATTTTTAACTCTGACTTATCTTTTTCAGCAGCGTAAGAGCGTCGATAACATCGACCTTTCCATCATCGTTCATATCCGCACGCTTTAGCTGAGCGGGATCAAGCTGCGTCTTGCCTGCATTGTAACGCAGCATGAGCAAAGCGTCCACAACTGTCAGATACTTGTCACCGTTCACATCTCCCTGCTGCAGGGTCTGTGAAGCAGCTTTTCTTGTTATTTTTATGGTGTATGTCCGTTTTACTCCGCTTGCCGCTGTGCAGGTGACCTTGACAGTGTTTTCACCGGTTTTAAGGCTCACCTTGCCCTTTCCAGACACCTTTGCACTTTTACCCAGCGGATTTGCATTAACAGTAACAGAAGAAACCTCAGCATTGACTTTGGCAGTATAGCTTGCGGTGAACTTATCGAATTTTGGTGAAATGCTCGTGCCTGAAACGCTGAGAGATTTAAGATAATTGTTGTTATCTCCACTGCTTGTAGGCTTTGGGCAAAGTTTATCAGGCATATTGTTGTAAACAGGTATCTTGAACTCCATTGCGCTGTTCAAAATATCCTGAGAATAGGCGTTTTTTAGGCTTATGGCTTCATTCGCCTGACCGAAAACGCAGGTCATATACTGGTGGTAATAAAGCCCGTTTCCGCCGTCTACCATATCAAATTTTTGCAGATAAAGGGTATCCTGACCCTTTGTTATGTAGCCTGTGCCTAAAAATATCGAGCCGCCCACTATGGACTTGTATTGATTTGTCCAAGGAAGAAGATAGGTCGGATTAGTAGTTTTTGCATACTTACAGCCCATTTCTGCGGCTGTCATTGTAGATGTGGCATAAGCCTGAATGTCAAAGAAGTTGAAATAATTCTCATAGCCTTTCACAGTACCAAGGGATTGCGGCGCACCATTTACGCCCTGCTCGTTCCTGCACCTTGAAGCAAGGTGATAAGGTGAAACGCCCGATTTCTTTGCAGCGTCCATAAAGGTCTGCGAATATGTATACTTTTTCTTTGTGTCAGGACAAGTGTAGCTTCCGCTCATAAAAGTGTCTGCAAGAATAGTTTTTACACCGCTTTCCGTCTGATACGAGGGATCATATGACTGATTTTCAAACATGAAAATGTATGTATCGTTGAGAAAATTTCTCGGATCCATATAATACATTATTATCTCTTTTGAAGCCGCCACCCACGAGCCGTCAAGCCCATACCAATAGCCGCCGTTAAAATCATATGCACCCTTTTCCATCGACTTCCATGAAGCCAGTGCCGACGAGTGGACAAGGTTTCTGCCCACAACACATTCTTCCTTTAACGCAGTGTTCCAATCCACGCCAAGCTTCTGAGCGGTAAATATCCACTTTGGGTGCTGTTCATGGAGCTTTCGCAGATATGGCTTATAGCTTTCAGGAAAGCCCTGCTTTGTCATATAGCTCTCAAAATCAGCGTCAGAACTGCCCTGCGAGCCGCTTGATGTTAGCTGAACATATGCCGCCGAAACATAGCCCGTCACATTGCCGCATGATATCTTATACCATTTCGCACCGCTTGAGTCGGTGGTTTCGGAAAGTATAGTCAGGCTGTCGCCATAGCTTACTGTGTCTGTTTTAGAATAGCCTGTGCCTGCACCGCTGCGAACGTTCAGAACGTCTGCCGTACAGCTTCCCGTCATATTTGCCGCTGAAGCCGTCAAACATGAAGCCGCCATTGACGCTGCAATAGCAAATGACAGGATATATGAAATCATCTTTTTTATCAACTCGTTCACCTCAGAAGATATAGGCTATACCGCAACAAGGCACGCCTATGTATAAGTCCTTATTTTTACACACATTGGTTTGTACATTTTTCTGTATCAAGTACAAAACTTCACCCTCATTATAGTACATTTCTCAAGGCTTTGTCAACAGTCTTTTTGATTCATAAAAAATTTACATTTAGTAAAATGAAGCTTTCACTTAAAAGTTACAGATTTATTACAGCCTATTTAGTGGCTTTGCTGTTGATCGGTACATACATATTGTGACACAAATGCTCTCATTATAAATATATCCAAAAAAATATGCTTATTTTCGCTGTTTTGACTATTGACGTGTTACTTTATATTGTGATATAATCCTATTACGACAAAGGTAACAGAACTTGTAATATTTTATAATGAAATATTACAAATTAAAGACAAAACAATAGTAAACAAAATTAATCAAGAGCAAAATACTGACAGAAAAACACGATTTTGCAACGGAGGTATCAAATGAAAAAAATAAAAATAAACAAGATGGCGCTGTCGGTGGCAACAGCGTTTCTTATGCTCACGAGCATTGTTTCCACAGTGGCTAGTGCATCAGGCGGAAACGAGATAAAGCTCACAAGCGACAAGAACTTTGCACAGGCAGGCGACAGCATAAACGTAAAAGCGAGCCTTGAGCCTGATAAAACAGGCGTTGCAGGCTTCACTATAGACCTGCATTATGACCCGTCAAAGGTAACAGTATATGTGCCGACCGATGAGGAGAGCGAGAGTACATACAATGTGGGAAGCAAATTCTCTGTTATAACCAACTATGTTGCTTCATCAGGCACTATAAAAATAGTCGGTGCAAACCTTACAGGTTCTAACATAAAGGACAGAACAGACCTTGCCCTTGCGACTTTCAAGGTAAAAGACGGCGTAACAGGCAAGATAAACTATTGGGTAGAGGTTGAAACAATGGTGGCGGAAGCTGACGGTGGATACAAGTCAGTTTCATACTCAGCACCTACAGAGGGTTCACCGCTCACTGTCAGTGCAGGGGAGGAGATCACAACAACTCCTGCCACGACCACTACGACTGCTTCATCTAAGGCTGAAGCTACTACAACTACATCAAAGTCGACCACAACTACAACGACGACTACAGCAAAAACTACGACCAAGTCCGAAGCGACTACCACAACTACGGCTAAGTCTGAGAAAGTTACAACAACTACAACAAAGCCTGTTGAAACCACCACAACGACTACAACAGCAAAGAGCGAAACTCAGACCACTACAACCGCAACATCTGCACAGCCTGAGTCCGAACCGCTTTTCACACATAAGCAGGGTGACGCTGACTTCAACAGCGAAACTTCCCTTCAGTTCGGTTTCAAGCTTTCTGACTACATAACAGACTATTCTCAGCATTACAATGTAAAAGTCAACGTAAAATCATCAGGCAACGCAAGCGGTGCAGTCGGTGCATTGGTAGACGGAAGCTGGTCTGCACAGAGTACGAAGCTCACAGGTGGCGAGGAAGCACAGTGGATATACTCAGATCTTGACCCTTCAAGAACAAGTGACGAGGTTTTCGTACAGCTTTATTACTTAAAGGCAAATGCAGATTTTCAGATAGCTTCCGTGGAAGTAACGCCTGTCAAGGAAGCAGTTGACACATCAGCCGTTACAAAGGTCACAGCGGCAGAACCAAAGCCTGCTGACGATACAACGACCACAACTACTACAACAGCAAGCACAGAGCCAAAGGCTGACGAAAACACACAGCCTGAAAGCACCACCACAACAGCAGCCAGACAGCCTGCAAATGTCGGTGCGGCTGTTACTACAGTAAGCGAGGACGACAGTTCGCAGGAGCTTACAGAATCACAGGCAACAGAAAAGATACAGCAGATAGTTGACGAGGCCTCATCGCAGGCTGACAGCTCAAAAGTAAATCCGTCAACAGGCGTTGAAATGACAAAGAACATTCTTACTGTCATTGCCGCAGGATATGTTATTTTTGCGATATTTGCAGTTATCTTCAACAGATTTGCCGCAAAGGACGAAGAATAATAACCGAATATATTTCTTTTGGCTATAAAAACGGACGTTTCCATCGGAAGCGTCCATTTTTTCGTCAAGAACACCAAGGGGATAGTGTGATCCTGCATTTTATTGATCTTCTATAACAGGCGGAATAAAATTCTCCAAGGCGCTGAGAAGCTTAGGGTGTCGTATAACAAAATGTATAGCAGGCGCGTTTCCCTTTGATATCATCGCCCACTGACCTTCATGGATCAGTATTTGCAAATTGCAGAAGGTCTGCCGCTTAGCATATTTAAGGCTATAGTTTTCGTGTGTCTGTGCATAGCGTTCTGTGCTTTTTAAATGTGCAGAATAATCATCATAGCTGTAAAGAACATCACTGGCACAGAATACACCCGACAGGTCAAGAGCATGGGGACGTGTTTCAAATTCCTCTCGGGAAAGACAGCATATCTCGTCCTCTATGGTCATGGTTTCCAGTATTCTCTCAACTCGCTTTTTACGCTCGCTGACATAAGCTTTTATATCTCTGCCCCGGCGGTCGTCAATGCCATTTCTGTCAAGTATACTATCGAGCAGGTCATTATCCATAGTATAAACAGGCAGAGCAGATAAAATACTCCTGCGCCTGCCACGTCTGTGAGAATCGGCAGTGAGAAAATCGCTGAAATCTTTTTCCCTGTCACTTCGGTATATCTCCATAAGCGGGCAGGCGTTTGAAAGCAGATCATTGGCACGTTTACGATAATATCCAAGCTCCTTTTTGGACTTGGTCAGATAATATCTGCCCTCGCTGTGAAAGCCTGCCACGGCTTCCCCTGAAAGAGCCGCCGCACCTGATACCTTCAGCAAATGCAAAAAAGCATTATTCTGTACGTTTTTCAAATAGTAAGGCGCTATCTGCCCCGTCATATACATCGGTATCCAGCTTTCAAGACCAAGCATCATATCATCTAGGGAGCGGTCAAGATTATGTATCTGACAAAGGTGCAGACCCTTTTTAAGCATCAGAGCCATACCGAACATCCACTTCTTCGGAAATTCGGGATCATCAGCCATTTCCTTCATAGGCATATCACTGTACATTATCACAGGCTCATTAGAACGTGACAAGACTGTGGCTTTCAGAAAATCAAGCTCACTTTCCATCATTTCCTTGATGCCAAAATAACTTTTTGACACAGGAAGCTGAAAAGGCAATGCAGGTACTTTCATTTCACCAAAACGTATCGCCTTTATGTATTCGTTCAGGTCAAACTCATCAAGCTTATCAAGAAACTTTTCAATTCCACCGCTTTTTATCTCTCTGCTCTGTCCGGCATGATCGCTGAACAGCCATTTGCATATCACTTCATAACGCTGTGACACATCCTCTATATCACTTTCATTACAGCCCACAAGCTGTGCGACCGCTGATATCTCTGTGGGAGTTCTAAGCTCCCTTGCAGTAAAGTCTGCTATTGCGGCGACAAAGCGTTCAGGGTCGGCAGGCTTTCTAGTACCGTTCCGTATACGGAAAACGGTGGAAACATCATAATTTATCTCCTTGCACATACGCTTGATGTTTATATCAAGGGCTGAGATAAGGGTATTGAAATTTTGCCGCATAGACTCTCTGTCGGCAGGTATGATATCTTCACAGTCAAGAAAGGCTCTTTTTATGTTCTCCCTTGTCATATCGCCATAGCCTTTTTCCCTTGCCACAGCCTCAAGAGCGTTGCAAAGCCCGTCAAACGCCACAGTGTCTATCTCAGGTATTCTCTCTCCGCTTCTGTATCTGCTAAATGTTGAGGGAGATATCCCTGACAACTCACAAAGCTCCTTTGCCGTGCAGGAAAGCTGTTCTATATACTTACCAAGCTGTTCGCAAAACTTCATTTTAACGATCCCTCCCGCTGTCATATGGTATTACGTTAATTATATATCATATTTATCAAAAAAGGAAGTCCCCCACGATATATAATTTCAGAATTGGCATATGACTATTATGAAATAAACCACAAATTTATTCATAGATTTGTTATAATGTGATAAAGGATATCACATTAGGGAAAATACAAAGTAATGGAGGTGTGCTTATAGGATAATAACGAACATGAGAAAAAATATAATATCAAAAGGAGATGTATATTATGAAAAAAACGACCACAAAACTGCTGACAGCCTTGCTTACGCTGTGTATAGTGCTGACACTGATGCCAATGACAGCGTTTGCAGATCCTGAAACGTATGCTGTTAAATTTTACCCCGGAGATCATGGGACCATGACCAAAAACGACCAGATCCCGTTTGTATATTATGGCATTGACGATGATGTTAACAAGCCATACTACTACAAGCTGAATGTATCCGAAACAGAAACTCTCAGCTTTGCCAGCAGCATAATCAATGTTTTGTCACCAAGTCCAGGATATGAGTTCGCCTACTGGACTGCCGATGCTGCCGTCTACCTGAGCGACAATGATACTCCCATTTCTGCTGGCAACGCTCTTTCCTCCGATCAAATACAGAGCAAAATTACCGTGAAAAGTGATGTGACGTTCACAGCTCACTTTAAGCAGATATCTGAATATCCTGACGAATCAGAGATCACTAGCGCCACCATTGAAGATGTTAGGTTTAATTATGGGGCTGGCGAAGCACCTGTAGCGTCGGCTTTTGTAACAGCAGTGGATTACGAAAAATATGATGTGGCTTATGAATGCTGGCAGCAATTTGAAAACAATGAACCTGTTGCCGCATGGTATTCTGACAACGACTCACATGGCTCTTTGCCAACATTTAAGGAATTTGAAGGTGGCAAAAAATATGTGTATTTCCTTATGCTAAAGCCAAAGGACGGATATTCCTTCAGCAGCGAAACTATAGTTACTGTAAACGGGCAAAAAGTGTCCGCACATTTCGTCGATGGCTTCATGTATGTCCCAGCTGTTAAAACGATCACTGCATCTACGGTGACAGTCATTGACGTGGTGGAGATCAACGACGCCACCATCAACTTCAAGGACGGCGACAAGCCAGTGTTTACAGGCAATGTGCCAGACGGCGCAAACTATGCGCTCCGAGCTGCGTGGTGGGAGCTTGACAGCAAGACCGGTCTGATCTCTACAGAGCCAGAGTGGGGAAGCGAAATTTATGAAAACAAGATCACCGCTTTTGAAGCCGGAAAGACTTACTATTATGGTGTATATGTGACGGCTGTTGGTTTTGTTGATAGTGAAAATACCTCTTACATATTCGGACCAGACACTAAGCTTAAGATAAACGGCGAATTTGTAAATTACAAACGCTATGAAAATGATACGAGCGACGGCTCTGACGGCACCTTGTGGGTCATCACTGACCTGACTATGACACCAAAGGCAAATGATACAAACTCTGACAACAGCGATACAAATTCAGACAACAAAGACACAAGTTCAAATAACAGTGGCACAAGCACAGACAGCAAGAACCCTGTAAAGAACAATGCAGGAAGCACAAACCCTAACACAGGCAATGACCTTGGCGGTATCCTCTTTACTATCCTTATCACAGGAAGCGGACTTGTAGTTGCAGGCAGAAGATCACGCAAAAACAAATAACAGCATGAGCTGACAAAAAACGGACGTTTCAAAGCGAAACGTCCGTCTTTTTATATCCATATCAAATTTACTTGTTCTGTGCCTTAAAGATAACGCCCGTCACCTTTGGACCTGCGTTTATTGCAATTGCCGCACCTATCTGGAAACACTCCACAGGTGGATAGCCCACCTTTTTCGTCATAGCCTGTGCCATTTCGTCCCTGACGCTCTCGTCATTGCCGTAAACGATGCAGTAAGGTGTCTGCGGTATCATTTCCTTTACAGTCAGGTCAAGTATCTTTGGCACAATAGCCTTGTCGCCTCTTACCTTTGTTTCTGTAACGATAGCATGGTCATGTATCCTCATGATAGGTCTAAGACCCATTACCTCGCCCACAAAAGCAGCCGCAGACGGAATCCTTCCTGACTTCTTTGCATATTTTAGGGTATATGGCGCAAAGAAAATAACGCAGTTCTTTATCCAGTCCTCCATAAATGCCACGATATCAGCCGCAGGAACGTCCTTTGTGGCTTTCATTGCGCCCTGAACTACTGCATAACCATACGCTCCTGAGTAGCTCTCGCCGTCTATATTGTATATAGTGAACTTGCCCTTTGCTTCAGGGTGAGCGGAATAAAACTCCTCTGCCGCCATAACAGCGTTGTTGTATGTTGCCGAGCCTTTTGAGTTTATGGTAGTGTTTATAACATCAGTATAGCCCTCGCTGTAGAGCTTCTCAAAAGTTTCCTGATATTCAAAGGCTGTTATCTGCGATGTAACAGGTATGCCGTCAAAATCGTCAAGCATTTTGTAGAATTTCTCGTTGTCGAAATCTATCCTTGATGTGTAGCTGTCATCACCCATTGCCACCTTGAAATTCATTATCTGGATATCCAGCTTCTTTTCAAGCTCATCAGTGATATCGCTCGCTGAGTCGGTAAGAAATTTTATTTTTGCCATAAATTCACCCTCCGTTTTTTATTTATTTTATTCGTCCCATGTATATTGCGTCAGCTTGCCCTCTCTGCCAAGGTCGGGATAATCCCACTGTCTTAACACCTCATAGCAGGCTATCGCCACTGAGTTTGACAGATTAAGGCTTCTGAGCGTTTTCCTCATTGGTATCCTCACACAGCTTTGGGGATTTTCATAAAGCAGTTTCTCTGGCAGACCCTTGTCCTCCCTGCCGAAAAATATATACACTTCCCTATCCTGCGGATAATCCACATCTGAGTGTACCATTCTGCCCTTTGTGGTAAAGAAATAGAACTCGCCGCTGTTCTTAGAAAAAAAGTCATCAATATTATCATACTCGTATATTTCAAGCTTATCCCAGTAATCAAGCCCTGCACGCTTTAGCTTTTTGTCGCTTATCTCAAAGCCGTAAGGCTTCACAAGATGCAGTGCCGCACCTGTCACTGCACAAGTCCTTGAAATATTACCTGTGTTCTGCGGTATCTGTGGCTCTACAAGCACGATATTAAGTCTGTTCATCTTCGGTAACACTTCCAAATATCACAAATTCGTATAGTCCCTAAGCTCCTGATAGCTTGTGAGCCAAGGAAGCTGACCCTCCAGCATAAGACCGTCTGTCCATGGGGTCTGGTAGCTGTATGTAGTCTTGACAGTAAGCTCTGTGAACGCTGTGGCTCTGTTCATTGCGATAGGCAGGCTGTCACCCTTGAGAAGTCCTCCAATAAGAACACTTGTGAACATATCTCCCGTTCCTGAATAGTGTGCAGGAACATAATCATTCTTTATTTTCCAAAAGCTATTATTTTCTTTATCATAGCCTACAGTTGACATTCCGCCGTCTGCAAGATTTACGCTTGTGATAACAACGATCTTTGCGCCCTGCTTTGAAAGCCTTACAAGCCATGATTTTATCTCAGAGCTGCGCATTGAAGCCGTAGGATATTCCTCACCAAGAAGTATAGCCGCCTCTGTGAGGTTAGGCGTGATTATATCCGCCACCTTTACAAGCTCGACCATACGGCTGCAAAGCTCCTTTGTGTAAGTCTTATATGCCTTTCCGCCGTCACCCATAACAGGGTCTACGACCTTCAGGGCATCAGGAAAAGCCTCGAAAAACTCAAGGCAGTGGTCTATCTGCTCGCTTGAAGCTAGGAACCCGCTGTACACACAGTCAAATTTCATATCCATTTTTTTATAGTGTTCCAATGCAGGCTTCATAAAGTCTGTAAGATCTCTCATAACAAACTCGCTGTAGCCAGTGTGTGCCGAAAGCACAGCCGTAGGCACAGGACACACCTGAATGCCCATAGCGGAAAGCACAGGTATCACCACTGTTAGCGAACACCGACCAAGACCTGATATATCCTGAATGGAAACAACCTTTTTACAACCCTGCATAATAAAAACCTCTTAAAAAAATACTCATAAACATTATTATAACATATCCATCAGGATTTTTCAATAGCCCATGGCTTGCCGGCAATATTTTTTTTGTAGTGCTACAATAGATATTGGACAAAATTAAGAAAAAAGAAAAGAGAGAT
>ERZ834798.122-NODE-122-length-97957-cov-156.403567_pt1 | contig 97957 bp, 132 predicted proteins | sample MGYA00519689_ERZ834798 | MGnify/ENA primary metagenome ERZ834798 (study PRJEB31850, sample SAMEA3708761) | human gut metagenome | biome: human gut; feature: human-associated habitat; material: faeces | place: China | collected 2014 ...
TCTATTAAAATAGCTTATTCTCTATTCAGAGTTACATTTATTATTCGTTTTCGATAGTCTGTGAAGATTTTACTATATTTCAATAGTAACTATCCTGCGGATTGTTCATTACAATATCCTTTTTCCTTTTTACTATACCCTTGACATTACTCTTGGCCCTTATAATATTACTATTATAAGTTAGTAGAAAAAGACATTAGAATATCCCCGCAATTCACCCTAAAACGGCCTTTATTAAAACCGCATCAATAATATGTTCGGAATTTTCAGCCTCTATATTAAAGGCTTTCATTTGAGAAATCAAAAATTGTGCTGCATCAGCACTTGATACTTGAGTATCAGCTATGTTTGTATATTTAACCGCTATTTCTGCTAATAAAGCAGAATCACTGTCGTCGAAAGAATTCTTTCTAAATTCAGTAGCGGCTTGTAACATTTCCGACAGTTAATTGTCTATTGGGCCATATTCTTCCATTTGTTCATTTTGTTCTCGATTATCTTCTTCAATCATTGATTCAATAATTCCTTCATCTACTTTTTCTCTTGAAAAAATAGCACAAAAAATTCCTGTTATTCCTACCATAATAAATGGCAAACAAACAACAATTTTTGGCAATTCAGAAGGACCTGCATATAGAATAGCCAAAAGAATAAACCAAGCAATGATTAAAACAAAAACAAACAAACACACCATGACTCCCATCTCCTTTTTAATTCTATTATAATTTTATCACTCATAAAATTAAAAAGTCAATAGACAATTTTAACGAAAATACTTTCATATTTTCCTGGACTATTTCTTCACCCTATAATATTTGGAGGGGTCGAACTTTTAAAGTCTCTTGACACATCCCTCATCAGGACTTCGCAACCAATCAACCATTCAATGATTATATAATCATTCCAGACTTAGGTATTTCTACCATATCTTATTCTATTTATTGTTAATAGTTTCCCGCATTCATATTATCATATCTCATATAATATTGTAGCTAAATAGACTTTAGGTGTTATTGGATTTTGAACGATTCTCAGTGCTAATTTACCATCTTAACACTCCGGCCAGAAATATTAACCGGTACGCCCAAACTGTTTACCAGCTTGAGATAATTGTGAAGTATAACTCTGTAGTCCTTCTTCACTCAAATCGCTGACCTTTTTAAATTCGGTTAATGCGCTATCTAATTCAAAGACTTGATCCACCATAGACCTAATAGCACTTGCCGAAGCATCCATAATCATATTTGCTTCTTGGAAAGTTAAGCCTATGTCCTTAGCAATGTCATTCAAATTTTTAGCACTATTTGTCGCCTTATCTAATCCCGAAGAATCAGCACTTATTTTTATTTTAGAATCTATTCCTTTTAACTGACTCTTTATACTTGATAAATCAAGTTCTACATCAGTTATAATAGAATAATTAGAGCCTCCTGCCATAACTCACCCATCCTTCATTATTTATTATTAATTTTGCTCCATGCAATAAGTATGGCTTCAGCCTGATCGTCTTGAGTTTTCTTGCTTTTAGGTCCATGCCATTCTAATTTTAAATTAAATAATTTATTTGCCATAAGAATAGCTTTTTCCTTTAGCACTTCTCTTTTACGACCATCTTTTGTTCCATCGAACATATTTAACCTACTTCTCCAAACAGTAGGAGAAATATATTCAATTTCTATATCAAAATTAACACAAATATCAAAAATAAAACCATGAACAGCCCCCAATAATAAAAGATTTTTACTACTTCTGCTTTCTAAAGGGACATCTTCCATATAAGCCATTATAGGTTCATATTTTTTAATTATTTCTTCTATTTGATCTTTTTGTTCTATCAATCTTTGATGCCATTCATCACTCTTAGCTCTGATTTCTGTACTGTAAACTAAATTTTTATTATTAAAAATAGAAATACCAGTACAAGTAGTGGACGCATCAATCCCCATAACTACACTCATTAACTTTTATCCAATCCAATACCAGAAGTATGGCGTTTCCATCTTAATCCAGCAGCAGTCATTCCAGCTTCAAAATATTGTCTTAATTTATTTTTTCCTAAAACTTTCTGAAGTTGTTTAAAAGCATTTCTTTTGGTAGTCCAAAATCCTGTTCCAAATACATGCCCCGCCATACCTTCGTAAATAATATCAACTAATCCTTGCCTAACATCTTCTCCTGTAAATACAGAAGGGTGGTATCCTAATTTTTCAGGAGCCCATTTAAACTCTGATGAAATTCCTCCACCACCCCCTGATGTTGCTTCCCAGGCTTCTCCAAAAGTATAAGTTCTTCCATACACGTTGGGAGACCCTGCATTATATACTACTTCTTGAATAATATCATAATTTTCTTCTAAAATTTTGTCAGCAGTATAATCAACGGCTTTTTGCAAGGCAGGTTCTAACAATGCTCTTAATTCCGCATCATTTCGAGCGCCCATTTTTCACCTTCAAAGAATTATCTATATAATTTACAATTTGAGTCAAACTTCTTTCAATAGAAGTATAATATTTAATACATTTATCAATGTCATCTAAATTTAAAATTTGACTTTTCACAGTATCAATTAAACCAGAAGAATGTAATAATTCATGCCCATTCTTACTAATTTCTTCATCTTTTATATCTGTACAAAAATGAAGAACTAAAACATCATAATTTATTTGTTTTTTATCCCAATCGTCAAATTTCATTACACCACGAGCAATGGCATATACTTCAGAATAATCTAAATATCTTTTTACATGAACATCATATTCTTCAAGATAGATGGCATCTTTTTCCTTTATTTGTTTCATACAAAACTCCCTTTATAATTTAATAAATTTTGCAATATAAGCTCCTCCTAAGCCTATTAAAACTAAAATTAAAGGCCAATTATTTTTTATATATTGCAAAATATCAAATTTTCCTTTATCTTCCACTAATTGAATTTTGTTACTAACTTCATCTATTTTATCATTAGTTCTGTCTGATAAAATATTGAACTCTTCGCGAATTTCCTTAATAGATGTAGATTGAAGCTCCATTTTTTCATTTAATGCCCGCATAGAATATTGCACCTCTTGCATAGTTTCACCCAACAATTCACAAATTGATACATTTCTATCCACCATCTCTTTTAAAAATGGGCGCGTACTTTCAATCTCGACCAACCTTTTATCTATATTATTTAATCTTTTATAGATTGCATCAATATCTTTCTCTACATCCATTTACAGCGCCCCTTTAATAGACCACTTCCCATTTCTATCCTTAGATAGTTTTACATAAACTGGAACATAATCAAACGGATTTTTTAAGATAATAATATTATTTTTAACTTCTATATATAAAGAATTTTTCTTTTCAAATTGTACTTTATAATAATTCTTAGGTATCACTTCTGGTTTTTTTTTACAAGTATTGTTCATTCTTGGATTAACCCTATATTCATTATTTTTATTGCAATAAAATAAAAAAGGACAAAATCCATTATCTACATTGCATTTTCCAGCTTTAATATTAACATATTCACACATTTTTCTAATATAAATATAGGAGGGTTTTCCCTCCTATATTTATCAACTATAAATTATTCTACAGTCACCTTAACAAATGCAGGTTCTACTTTGCTCGTATAATCAGTTAAATTAACAGAAACAATAGCTGCACCAGCAGTAGAACCAGCAGTTATTTTACCATCATGTGCCCCAACAGCAGTATCGATAGCAGTAGAAGCAGGATCACTTTCTATTGTAAAAGTAAAGTTAGAATTATCTTTTCGCTGTGCAGAAAGAGAACCTTTATAAATTACTCTAACAGATAAGGTTTCAGTCCCATTTTGAGAAAGTTCAACATCACCGTTTTCTACAGCAATACCAATAACATCATCCTGCCATTTAGCATTATAAATTTCCTCAGTCATAGTACCATAATAGGGGTCCTCTTCACAACTGGTCTCATCATTAATAGCTAAAGCAGAACCAGTTAAAGAAACGGTAGCAGCACCAGTAGAAGTTAGTGCAAGATTTTGATTACTTTATGTTCACATAAGTTCGTTAATCTTATGCCGTTTTTAACAGCTTACACTTTCGTGCAAGAACAGACTATATGTTCAACTTAATTGTTCGTTATTCGTCATGTCAATATACCCAATAGAATGACCGGCCAACAAATAATCAATTTCTTGTTGTAATCTTTCTATTGTAGGTATACTATCTTTTTTATCACCTAAAATACGCAAAACTTTATACCCTTGATTAATCAACCAATGATTTCTACGTCTATCATAATCTTTCATATCTTTATGCCAAAATACCCCGTCATACTCGACATCAATCTTAACATTATTAAGAATTAATAGACAATCTAAATTTATTTTATCAACAGGATAACCAGGTTTGCAATTTTCTTTACCATATAATTGAATTAACATATTGATAATTTTTTGTTCTGGCTTAGATGTTGGCACTGTTCCATTTTTATACATAGATTTTTTGGCCTTAGCTTGCAATATATCACTTTTAACAGGATTATCAACACCATAATTTTTAATCATACTATTTTTAAATTTTTCTTGTCCTATTTTTGTTTGCATAGCATAAGGTTTGCCGTATTTAGAAATCATTGACTCTTTAGCTTTAGCCCGTAATTCTTTATTTCCCCATAAAGAAGTTGAATTATATTTTCTTAATAAAGTATCTCGTATTTTTAGTTGTTTACATTGTTTACATGCCTGTTTACCACGATCTTTTCCAATATTATAATTTGCATATCTTGTTTGATATTGTCTTCCGCAATAATCACATATACAAATCACATTCATTCGACTTCTTAAAGGCATATCTTTTGCAGGAACAAAAAACTCATCACCAATATATGTATAATGATATCCTTTGCTAATATAATGTTTTTTATTATTTGAAGACCATTTTACTGATATTATTTGATTATCATTAAACATTTCATTCCTCCTTTCTATAAAAATATAACGAACAATCAAGTGCCGGATTTTTCAACTCACTTGAGTTTACTTCCCCACAAGGGAATAGTCGTTGAACCTTTCTCTATTCGAGAAGTGGCTGCTAAATACCCATTGCATAAACACTTAGGATTTAACCTTATGTCATTCTTTGCTTTTTTTCTACTTTCGTAACATTCACACTTAGGCATATTTCATCCTTATGTTGTAGTAGCAAAGACTTTAGGGATTCAAAGCAATTAACCCGGAGCATATACTAATCACTTAATATATGTGGCATTATTTTTAAGCAATCTTGGACTTAAAAATTTCACCATCCATTTGTAATCTTGGTACATCAGTAATTAACCGACCATAACGGGTCTGGTCAGTTTGTACATTAATATCACCAGAATATAAATCATTTAAAATAACCACATGAAGTTCAGAAGGAACATATTGAGTTTTAATTCTAATAGATTTAGCGTTCTCATTCTGATAAAAATACTTGACACAATAATGATCGTTGCTCTGAGAACCAGGAATCGTCATAGTATTGCCACTAATAGTACCGATCGTCCAATCAGAATCAGCAGGTTTCTTATACCAACCAATTAAAGTACCATCAAACATCACAGGAACCTCAGTGAGTTTAACATTACCTCCACCACCACTGACTGTCACTTCTTCTTCTATAACAGATAAGCCTCCAGATTCAATATTAACGCCAAGAGAAGCCGCAATATACTCGAAGTTGAACATTGCGTCGGTCAAAGTGATAGCTAAGTTACTGTCATGGAAGAATTTACCCCACAAAGCATTACCTTGACCGCCACGAACTTCTTCGGCAGTAATAGTGAAATCGAAGGTAGTATCAGTTAAAGTTTTAGCTACGCCAATTAACTCATTATTCTTAAAAATTAATGCACGACCTACGCCAGCAGCATAATGATTTTGAGCCATTAATTTCACTCCTTATAAAAATTATTAAAAGCAACATCCATATTATCTCCATAAGAAGTATTAGATGTCTGCTTAATAGTTGAATTGTTGCCCATAGACTTTTTATATTCATCTACATTAACAACATAATCATCAAATTTGCCTTTTTTCTTTTTAAATATCCAATTATCAAATTTATCAGCCTGTCCACTATAAATAGCTATAGGCATAATAACATTATATTTAATCTCTTCATACACTTCCGCAAATAAAATCGAATGACTACGATAAGTCATATCTAATTGTTCTTTTTTAGAAAGACCTGTATGAGAAGTAATAATAGCTATTTTTCTTTCTAAATTAGGAGAAATTAGTCCTTTATTTTTTAATTGATCTTTTTCATCCATATTTTTCTTGAAATTGGGATCAATATATTCATCATCATATCCCGGAAAATTTTGATACAAAATAATTCGTTTTATATCATCAAATTCTTTTTGATTAATTTTAATTCCTAATTCTTTATCTATTATATAAAATTTTTCGTCCTCTGTAATAATTTGAGGTTTTTTAAGTTTTAAACACAAAATTAAAATATTCAATAATTTTTGTATATTAACTTCATCTTGAAATAAAATAACTACTATAAATTTTAAATAAGACATTTGAATTATTTCAATAGAAGAATTAGAATTTTTATCTACAGTTAAAATACCAACACTGCTAAGAAAAAATTCACTATCTTTTAATTGTATTGGATATATATTAATCTCATTATCTTTTAATTTATATTTAACAGGTTCATCTAAATAAAAATACCTGGTTTTTAAATATTCTATATCTACCATCAAGAATCACATTCAGTTTCTATACCTGTATCGCCAACCAATACACTAATAAATAATTGTTTTCCTGTATATGTTTTTGAATTTCCAATTACACTCCTTGATAAATCATATCTCGACATATCTTGATGAAAAGTCATTTTCCCTACGCCATCAACTTCTGTACCATTCAAAACAGATAACAACCGATTTACAATTAAATCTCCTCTTGACACAGGAATGCCATTATATCCCACCAAGGACATTTTACCACCATATAAAATATCAAAAGCATAAGTAACATTACCAACATATAATGATTCAGGTTCAATATAATAATTATATATTTTTATCAAACATTTAGATTCTGCAATAGCATCCTCAATTAGATTAGTAAAAAATATACCATATTGTTCTTGAGGCCCACTCTTCCATACCAATTCCATTTTTTCAGAAAAAGTCAGATTGGGTTTATCTAAAGCATCATAATCATTATATTTCAACAATTTCCAAATAATCTCATCTGATAAAGCTAAATGTTTTAGAATATTATAAGGAATAGTTGGTAAAGCATAATAACTATTATACATAATAACCTCCTATCCCATCATACTAATCACATCTAATGATAATACTTCATCAAAAGTAAAATTAGGATTATCATTTTGAATTTTAATATATATAAATTGCGGATTATTACTAATTTTTTTGCCAGTTATAGTAAACATATAATTGTCATTTTGTTCTATATCTATATAGTCATTAAACAAAACAATTTCATTTTCTGTCAAACTTAAAGACAACATAGATAAATTATTAATTATTTCTGAACCATAATTAACTTCTATTTTAAATTGAATAGATTCAAATTGACGAATCTGACTGAATGCAGGTTGAATAATAAGTTTAGGCGTAACATTTTCTTTGTCTACAACTTTAATATTTATACTATCATAGACTTTTTTATTACCTTTTAAATATCCAATTATTTGACATTCTCCAGAAGAACCTAAAACTGTATATTCGCCCTTTTTATTTATATTTACTATTCGCCAATTAGTCGAATACCAAATTATATCTCTCTCAACTTCTTCTCCATTTAACAAAATCTGAGCTTCTAATACTCCTTTATCATTCTTAACCAATTCCATATTATTAGAATTAATTTTCAAAGTATAATTAAAAGTTCCATTATAAGCTAATTGATTCTCTATATCATCTTTCGCTTGAAGTTCATCAAGATATAAATCAAGATATAATAAAGTAGGTTCATTAGAAATAGATTTATCTATTATTGTATTTTGATATGCTAATAATTTAAATGGACGACCACCAAGAATATATCTGGTATTTATTTTGAAAAGTCTTAATGTATCTTTATTGCCTTGAACTATTACAGTAGCATGATTATTAGGAGTAATAACATAACTACTAACTTGAACATTTGGAGAAGTCATATCATAATCAACTACACAAGGCACAACAAAAATTTTGCCATTTTCAGGATCAACAATTTTTAAAACATTATTACAACGACGGACACCTATATCTTCATTAACAGCAGCATAACTATCTGTAAAATAACAAATCCAATAATTGTCATCAAATTTATAATATAAACCTCTTTTTACTTGATGATTTATATTTCTAAAAAGCAGACGTTTAAAATCCTGCCCATTTGTAAAACCTCTGTTACTTAATCCAACTACATTATCAACCCAAACTTCAATTTTCCTAAAGTCATAAGACCCAAAATCCACTTGTTCTTCTATGGTATATCTTGCAGAGGTATATTCCCATTGTTGATCTATTGCCGCTTGTTGTTGATCTCTAAAATAATCATTAGGAGTTTGAATAATCCCATTATTTATCGCATTCTCAAAAAAACTATAATTCATACTCTTTCTCCTTAGAAAGAATATTAATAATATGAAAAACTGTTCGTTTTACCTGACTATGCTCTGCTTTGTCTCCTAAAATATAAAGACCTTTAATAGCCGTTGCAATATCATTATTATATCCTAAATACCAAACATATAATCTATCTAAATATTTAATATAAGTATCTTTATTAACATTTGAATCAGGAGAGTCAATTTTTTCAAATTGAAAAAGAATGTTATAAATTTCATTTATTCTTTGCTGTAACAAATCATCACTCCTTTTTCAAATAATTTATATTAATATCTTGTAATAAATAATCAGTAATTTTTTGATAAACTTTTTCTCTTAATGTATCTATATATGCACCTTTTTCTTTCAAATTTTGAGAAGCCGCATGTGTTTTAAAACTCCCCGAAGTCTGAAGAAGAGCATTAATCTTTGTAGAATTCTGTATTTCTCTATTAAACCATTCTATTACCCAAAAATCAGCTAAAATACTAATTTCAACATTGGTTAAATCAGAAATGAACTTTCTTTTATCTACATTATAATCAAGAGACTGTTTGCATTGAAAGAAATTAGGTATTGCATTTATTAAAAATCCATCACAATATTGTTTAAAAACATCCTGACTTTGATTATAAGCCTTCATTATCTTATAATCATCAACTTTAACTAAAGCAATATCTATTATTTCATCAAAAGAAGTCATATTATCCCTCCTTTAAAAGAGGTTCAATATTTATATAATCAATATTTGTCTTATTTTGAAGATACATTAAAATATTAGCATCAACATTCTCTCCATTCAATCTCTTATCAAAAACCATAGAATTAATAATAGTTTTTTGACCTAATGGAGCAGATTCATATATAGCAATAAATTCCTCATGATTCTTATCAAGAATATTCTTCATAACAGTAGGATCAAGAATATTTTTGTATAATCCGGTCAAACGGTTCTTTTGCACAAACTCTTTGTCGTTAATATAATAAGAGCCTCCTTGAGTAATACGAGGCATAGAATTTATAATTAATTTTAAATCTGATTCAGGAATATATTTTATAGTATATTGTTTCTCAAATTCATATTTTTTTCCATCTGCTTTTCCAGTAGTACTTAAAATCATTTGAGCATTCGTTAAACTAATAACTTCAATATCTCTATCTTCATTACTTGATTCTATATTACTCTGATTATTCAATGCAGATAAAAGTTGATTCATCTGTTTTTCAATTTCTAACATCTTTTCTTTTAACTGCATATTTTCTTTTTCTAAATTAGTTATATCTATACTATCAACGACATTTTTCTCATTTTCTTTAATATTAGTATCGACTTTTTTTGTATATGCCATTTATTGTTTTCCTTTCTTTCCTTTTAAAAAAGAGGAAGGAAAACCTTCCTCTTTTCCCTATTATCCAACAAAATAAATATTAAGCATTCATATTATAAACGCCACTGACTGCACCAGATAAGAACTCAAAACCAAATCTCTTATTAATAGTAAAGTTGCTGGTTAAATCAGCATTATCATAATAATCATTAGAATTTGTTAGAGTGCTCCCCTCAATAACACCTTTGACAATCTTATCAGTAGCAGGGCTAATAACAAATAATAGATCATCATTTAAAGCAAGACCATAATTGGTGAAATCACCAGTAGCCACTTGAGGTAACTCCATGAAATCATACCCATAAATATTACGAATTAGCTGAATATTCGTATTAGCAGAATCTGCATTAATTCTATAACCATTGGCAGAATCAGGTAATACCTTGGAAAGAGCTAAAGTAGTGCCAGCAATAACAGGTTTCATATTGAAATTATATGCCTGAACAGTCTGAGCTAACTTAATTAACTTCTGAATGTCAAATGCACCCTCAATCTTTAGAGCAGCAGGACGATTAACACCAGTTAGACCAGCAGTTACAGCACCGTATGCTTCCTTAGTCATTTCAGTCTCAATAGAAAGAACTGCAATGCGAGCAAATTCAGCCAAAGACTGACGACCAGATAAAACAGCATACATATCAACAGAAGTAGTAATCACATGATTAAATACAGGAATAGTAGCATCAGACTTGTATTGTTTCTGAATTAGAGTCTGACGCTGTGCATTCCCGCCTCTGGACACAGTCATTAAAGAGCGAGGAGGAACCTTAAATAAAGGAACATCACCAAAACCAATCTGACGAATTTCGGTATAAAGACCAATCTCATTAATAATAGTAGCAGGTAAAATGGTCTCAATCATCATCGTGACTACCGCAAAAGTAGACCACTTAAAATTAGGATTAGAAGCCCAAATTTCAGCAGGAACATTTTCAGGACGCTTTACACCCGCAAAGCGTTCAATCTCACAAAGCATAGCTTCATGAACTCTCTTTTCCTTTTCAGCAAAAGAAATGGGCTTGCCCTCTTTAGTCATGGTTTCATAAGAGCCAATATTCTTTTTTAAAAACTCATCAGAATAATGACGATAATAATCGGCAAACTGCTCATAAACAGTAGTATTGCCATTAGAAAATTTTACAATATCATTAGATAATTTCATATTATTAAAAACCTCCTTTATTAAGAAATAGTAGCTTCAGGATTCTTTACTACTTCTAATATATGAGCAGGTAAATAATCTTGCCCAATCACAATAGCCTCAGTGCCTTGATACTGAGCGACAAAACTAGTTACAGCAGTAGCAGTAGAGGCAGCCTGCCATTCACCATTAGCATCTGCATAACCATACTTATTAGTAGAAGAAGGTTTGGTGTTATCACCAAAAGTAGTCTCAGAAACATGAATGATATCACCAGGCATTAAACGAATGATGTCAAAAGGAGTGCCAGCAGGAATAGAGAACTCACGAGGATCATCGTATAGATTGCCACAAACTTCCTTAGACACTTCAGGACCACGGACCATCCACACATCATTCACATTACCATCAGTAACAGAAGTTAAAGTTGCAGGAAAAACATACCCCATACCTTGAGCAGCACCTGTACCCATTGTACCTAACGTAACTAAAGAACCATTATATACAGTGGTCTCAGAAACTGCCACTCTGTTTAAGGAATCAACATTCTGAGACATTGCAGTTTTATAATAAACTACAGGAAAATTATTCTTTGCCATAATTACCTATTCTCCTTTTATTACCAAATAGAATTTATTTTACTTTCAACTTGCACAGGATTAGCAAAACTCCACATAGTACCTTTTTGAGCTTTTTTCTTAACTCCCGTTTCAAAACAAAATGCTTTGACCTTATTAGCCCAAGCATCTACACCGTCAACAGAGCATTGTAATCCTTCATCACGAAACTCTTTGTATTTATCATCAGATAAACAATCTTTTACTTCACTCATAACAGATTCAACAGATGCTGCAAGAGTTTGTTTATCAGCAGCTTCTTTAAATGCACGAAGCTCAGATAGCTCTTTCTCCATATCTTTCATCTGCTTATCTTTGTCCATAATAATATTCTTATTATCTTCAACATCTTTAGATAAACGATCTATTTCAGCCATCGCTTCATCAATAGACATTTCTTTTTTCTCAGACATTTTCTGATCCTTGTCTTTCTTCACAGTATCCCAATGAATATCTGCATCAACAGTTTTATCGTCTTTATCAACTTTTATATCGGCTTCTACACGATAACGAACATCATCCTTAGTATAAATAATATGATCTTTTTCAATACTATCTACATAAGCATCTCTACCTTCATGCTCTTGAACTTCTTCAATAACATCGGCCCAAGCCTTACGACCTTCAATTTCATCAAAATATTTGGTGCTCATTTCAGTGTCAGCCTCCTTTCCTTCTTTAAATAATCCTAATTTACGCTGAATCTTTTCTACCTTAGAAACAACAGAAGAAACATTTTCTTTTTTTGCATATCCTAAAGCAGAAGATAAACCATCTCTATTATAAACAAAAGTATCGCCTTTTAATTCCATAACAGGATATTTCAAATGCTCAGAAGGAGCGTTTTCCCACCCATCTTCTACAAGCATATAAACATCTTTAACAAGTGTATTTTTATTAGATGCTCCCATTATGTCATTTCGTAGTTTTGTTTTATCTACTTCGCCCCAAGGCTTATCAGACAACGCCTCTTTTGATTTATCAATTTTATATTTCTTTTCTTCAGACATTTTATTTTTCCTTTGATCCATAAAATTTTCAAGATTTGAACATTTTTTCTTGCAATCTTCAAAAAAAGCATTTGCCTCTGTTTCAGAAAATCGAGTGAATACAATATCAGAACCTGGGCAACTTGGATTAATATGCTTCCCTAATGTAGTTACTCCTACAATATTAAAATCTAATACTTCATGTTCATCTTCTTCTGAAGTATGAACATTCATTTCTACACTCACATTTCTTAAATTATCAGATTCAAACATAGCACAATAATTTTTAGCATATACTTTACTAATAATTACATCAACATAAGATTTTAAATATCCATCTTCATCATAAACAAAATCTACTTCTTGATCTCTTGGAACCATACCAACTATATATTCTTGTTCTGTATGAGTGCCGGCATCTACAACTCCTGTCATATCTGCTACAATCCATTTACCAAGAACACTTGGTGCTGATTCCTTTAATACTGTCTCACTAATATTTAATTGGTGAGAATTAGGACGTGTTGAAAGAAAACCCATTTTCCCTATGGCAAATTCACTGTTTTCATATTCACTCGAATTTATTCTTTTTACTTCGTTAATAGAAAAACGAGCCATTTTCCCCAATTCTTTCTCACTCCCTTCTATCATTTAATTATATATAAAATCATTAAATTAATAACGATTTTTTATTTTATTCAGAATTTTTTCTAACTTTTTTCCCTTTTTAAAGTACAAATTACCTTCATAATCTTTCCACTCAGGCGGTAATCCTGCTTGATGAATTTTAATAGCTTCTTCCCCATCTGCTACATAATATAATTCATAATTAGAAGGTTCCCCAATACGTATCATTTTATATCCTCTTCAAAAATAATTGATTTTAATTATCTTTGCCTAAAATCCAAAATCCATCAATATGTCTGTCAAAACTGGGATTAGTTCCATAAATAGATATTTTATCACTTAATAAAATAGCTTGTTCAACTATTTCATTAAAATCTTCTAACATATCAAGCATATCTACATAAACATGTAAATCATCATTATGTTGTGCTATTTTACAAACACCCATCATAGCAATTTGAAAATCTAACATTCTTTCTTCCATATCTTTAATAATTTCTTCCACCGAAGAATAATCTTGTCCAGCCGATGGAGTGGCAGGATAATAAACTGGAATATTATATCTTTCTAAGGTCTTTTCTCCAATTTCATCTGCCAATAATGGAAAATAATGCGCTATACCTTTATGAATTAAATTGGATGTATTATTATATGCAAATTTTGTTCCCAAAATAGACACTAAACGATCTAAATATCTATTTTCAACAAAACATTTGCCAATTAATTCAATTAAAGAGTTTTGAGTCTCTTGAGTTACAATCATTTTCATCTCTACCTTATCAAATATTACTTTCTACATCTCTATTCATTTGACCAGATTCAGATAAATCTATGTCATCTTTTTTAGGACGCCCTGGACTATTCTGCCCCGTAGTATTAGAATTCAACATTAATGTACTAAATTTATTTATCCAATCGCTATATTTAGACTCTTCTAAACTTCTCTCAAAAATTTGAGGTTCTATTCCCATTGCAGAAGCCCACATACTTTGATTCAGAACTAATCCTTTATCAGCCAATTTACAAATTCTGTCAAACCGTTTTTCTCTGTCAAAAGAATAAGAGCATCCAGAAAAATGAAACTTAAACTTATATTTTTTAGTTAATTGATTAACATAATAATCTAAAAAGTTCTCAAACTGATAATACATAGAACTCATAGTATTATATTGATCTGTAATTCCAGCTTCAATTTCTGCATTACTCATTCTATCAGATGAATAAATAATTCTACTAACACCAGAACCGACCCCAGCAGAAGTTGATAATTGATCTTGATACATGGAACTATTATTATCATTAAATTGATAATATTTTGTATTTTCAGTAGGAAGAGCTCCCAATTTAATTTGTCGTCCCAATCCTTCTTTGGCTTTTCCCATAAAACTGCCTAATGTTACAGGATCAATAGCAAATTGATTAGCCTTTGTTCCTGATTTAGCATTATCAAATAATCTTATTTCACCAGCTAAAATAGCAGAAGCAGCAATGATATCTTTATCATATTGCAATTTTTCTATTTCATCATTTCTAATAGCATTCTTTAGAAAAGGTGCCAAAAACGGAACTTGAGCAAAATTATTAGGATTCCATTTAAAAGCCCATGCCCCATTTTCAGGAGAAGTCTGTGCCCAATATGCAAATTGTCCAGTTCTATTATTTAAAGGATTTGTCGGCCTATAATTAATAGGATTTTTTATATCTTCAAATACTCTTTTATAAGTTTTAGCTAAAGAAGGATCATATCCATCAAGATCAGTTCCCGGTTGTAAAAAGTAATTAAAATCAAAATCCCAAAGCAATCCTTTTTCCCATTTTCCAGTTAATAAACAGTAATCTTGAGGCATGGTTTGTAAAGCAAATTTCATGCCTTTATTGCCCCATTTGGTTTTTCTATACCATACAAAATCTGTCTCGTGGGCAAGAACCTCAACTAATACTTCTTTAAATTCTTTTTTATATTTAAAATTATCAAGGAAATTATATACTCTTTTTTTATCTTCTTTATATAAATCCGATTGATAATCTTCTTCTGTAAAAGCATTGACACAAGTTAAATCTAAATCAAAAGCCAAAACATTTGCATAGCTATACAAAGTTCTTTTAAATATCATATCAAATTGAGTCATAAACTCTGTATATCCTTGCAAATTTTTCTCGTTCTGTTTATATTCAGACAATGCTTCACAAATTTTATTAAATGTAGGGATTCGTGGATTATTATTCAAATTTTGTAATAATTGATTACTCAACCAAGGAGTAAACAGTCCATAATTCTCAGAATAATATAGACCCTGAGCAAAATCAATTACATCTTTTACTCTTTCTTTACTAATATAATCAGACATTTTTCCTCCTTTCTCACCAAATTAATTGAATTGAATTTAAATCTATTTCTTCTTGTTGTTGATTTTTTGCATATCTATTGTCAAACCGTTCAGCAATATAATTGGCATAAGCAAGCACGATTGCCCTATCCTTAAATCCTGAACGAGGTTCTTTTAATCTTACTAAACCATTTCTATATTCAGCAGATAAATTTACACATTCATGTATTAATTCATCTGTTTGTCCATAAGGAGCTATTGAATAAGCATATTGATCTGGAGTCAATTTATAAAATTCTCCATTATCCTCCAAATTATTTTGAGCTTCCTCAGCACTAATTAAAAATTTAATATTATTAATTTCAAGTTGCTTTTTTAAACTTTGCCAAACCAAACTATTTAATTCCAAAGTACCAATAAAAGGAATTAAACAAGGAATTGCATTTTTATCAACTGTTCTATTAGATAACTCTTCCATTTTCCCAGAAGTTATTATTTGAATATCTTTGTCTAAACATAAAGTAAAACCACTATTATTCCAATAAGAACCTCTTTCAGGATGTTCTGTTTTATTAGAGAGAAAATCATATATTGTTTCACCACCAGACCTGTTATCATATATTAAATAATCAGCCTGATAATCATAATATAATTCTTTCATTCTTAAAACAATTTGATCGGCTCGGCCCCCTGGACGTGTCTCTATATAGTCTATATGTCTTTCAAAAGAAAACTTTTTCCAATGTAAAGACATGCACATAAAAACTGTATGGTCATTATTTTGTCTTGAACTATTTCCACTAAAAGCCAGGTCTGCTATAACAAATCTAATTTCATTCAATTTTTTATCTTGCATAGACAAAGGCGCTTCATCAATAATATCTTTGATTTTAGGAGGATAAAAACATTGACTTAATACTTGATTATTTCTAAATGATTCAATATTAAAATAACCATTTTCATTTATACGGAACATTTCATTTAAAATTTCCATACGAAAATCTGTTGTTGTCATAGATTTTTTATTTTTCCTATAATCTGCCCAAGTTCTTGACCCATCTTCAATAGCTGTGAAAATATCCTGCGCAAAAGGAATAAATCTTTCATGTTTAGAAGTATAATAATGCTTTGTAGTATCTATAAATTTTTTAAAAAACCACTCATAACTATATCTGGCAGAAGTTATATACATTGACTTAGCTTCTTCTTGCCATCTTTTTGTATTGTATTTTGGATTCGACAAATATTTAGCTTGACGAACATGCCCCATAGGTTCAAATACAGAAGAAATAATACTTGGTTTTAATAATCTCGTCTCTTCATATATATTATAGGTTGAACGCGATCCTCTACTTGATTCGAGGCAAGGTAAAACCGTTATAGTTGAACCATTTAGTTTATTTTCTACTGTATAAGCGCCCTCAGCAGTATTTGATTTAGTAATTACTATATACTCATTTTCATACATATATAATAAATAAGGAGATAATTTTTTTATAATTTCATCTCTTATTTTCTTTTCAACTAATTTTGCTGCTTGAGGTATAGTAGAAGAAGTTATAACAATTTCTGAATAAGGATATAAAGAAAAAGCACATATTGCAGCAATACCAGCACGAAAAGATTTTGCAGCGCCTCTTGTTGCTATTTCAAAATATTCATTAGCAACTCCAGCCATATGTAAAGAAAATTTTTGTAATGGGTATAATTTAATTTGCAAAACTTGTTCACAAAACAAATCCCAATTTCTTCTATAATATGATATCCACTTTTTTACATTAGCTTTTTGTTTTTCTGAAAGCCAAGAATCATAATTTATATTAGTAGTAGATAATTGTTTATTTAGAAACTGACGACGTAAATTTTTCCCATGATTAATAGGTAAACTCATACTTTATCATTCCTCTTCAATGGGAATATCTGGATATATAGTATCACCTGTCAAAATATTTTTCATAGACCTCATCCAACTGTTATAAATCTTTTCATAACCTGCAATATCACTATATTTTGCTCGATCTTCTTCTTCTGCTGGTTCAGTTTCTTCTATCATCCAAGCAATTCTATCAATAAATTTTTGGCGTTCATCTTTTTGATTTATAGAAAAGTCATTCATTTTTAACAAATTAAGTTGCTTATTCAAACTTTCTTGAGCACGACTAATCTCTGTACCATCATTAATCTCATTGGCTTTTCGCAATCTTAATTCACATTTCGCCAAATCTCTAAATCTTTTTTCTAAATTAACATCTATATCTAATAATTCAGAAGTATATTCTTCATACGTTTTATTTAAAAACTCATAAGATTCTCGGTCAAGTTGTTTAGTATTTATATCAACATAAAAATTACCCCAAATTTTTCTTTCTTCTTCTAAATTCAATTCTTGCTTTGGGACAATTTCATCTTTTTTTATTTGAATTAGATCATCTAACATAACATCACTTTCCCAAAATCCGTTCACAAGACGACCATCTTCTATCAAAGTTTTTAAATACAATAATAAATAATCTTTTCCTCTACGTCCAGCAGAAGGATAAGTTTCTACAATTTTCCATATTTCAGAAATAAAAGGAATGCCAATTTCAGATAACACCAGCCAAAAAGCAGCAGATTTTTTATCTAATATATTTTCATACTCTTTTAATTTTTGTCCACAGCAATTTTTGCATAAAAATATATATTCTTCTTTAATTTTAGGAGATTTATAAAATTCTTTAGAATCTTTTATTTCTCCACAACACCCACATAATTTTCTTCCCATTTTTCCTTTATTCTAATATTTAGTTTAAATATATAACCTTTTCCCAAGTTTTATTATTGTCTTCAAATAATATAAATTTAGCTCCAGCTCTCGCTAATTTGCGGTTCTTCCGACTAAATTCATCTATTCCAATTAAACTTGGAACTATTATTATTTCTTTGTCGCCAGTAGGACTATATCCAAGACTTATTTGTTCTTGATGATGAAAATGCCCCATTAATAAAATATCAATAGTAATATTATGATATTGTTCCCAATAAGATATTTCATTAATATTTTTTTTGCTATCATCTCCATGAATAGCTAAAATATTAATACCTTCAATTTGTTTAAAACTAAAATCACTATAAGGATCAACTTTAATATTCTGATTATCTTTTAATCTTAAAGCTATAAACTCTCTGATTACTTTACCTAAATTTTCAGATTCCCAATTCCTCCCTGTTGAAATCAATCTTAATTCAGAATGATTTCCTCCTAAACATGAAAATTCAATTTGAATATTTAATTCATTTTGTATTTTATTTAAAAATTGAGATATCATTTCAGCATATTGTAAAACACTATCAATAACACCTGTTTTTAATTTAGCTATATCTGATAATCTTAATATATTTTGTATACCATCACCAAGATCAAAAACAATTAATTTTTTATAATTAAAATTATTTTTATAATCTTTAATAACTGTATCAGCTAATTTATTTAATCTTTTTTTTAATATATCTGGAGAATAAATATTTATAGGTTCATTAAACACTGTTTGCATATTAATCTCAACACCATTGTGAGCGTCAGATATACAAAGTACAGCAGTTTGTTTACTATTAAATTTGTCTTGTATAGTATTAGAAAAAATTAAAGCAGGCATATTATCAATAGCTTCTTTAATTTTTTCATTAAATAATTCAAAACGTGAAATATCTCTAACGTATTGATTATATTCTAAATTAATTGTTTGTATTTTTTTGCGTTCTTTTTCCAATTCTTTTTTAGCAATTAAAATTTCTTGTAATTTATTTTCATCTTGAATATTGTTAATTTCATCGTTTTCAAGAATTGATAAAAATTTTTCAAAAAATACAAAACAACGTCGAGTATTTTCTTCTCCATATATATTTTCATTTAACAAAGATTTAGCCCATTCTTTATAACTAATAGTTTTATTAGATAATGCCCGAGTTACTCTTTTAGAAAAAGATAAATAAGATTCATTTTTTTTTTTTCTATCCATTTTTTTTATCATCAATCATTTTCTTAAAATCTTTTTTAGAATTTTCAATTCTAACGCTACTAATACTACCATAGCTTTCTAATTTTTGAGCTCTAACTTCTCTTAAATAATCTCTTTTACTCAATTTTTGATTTTTCAATCTTTTTCTAAATTGCTTAGTTACTCCTTGCATATTTATATCATTAATAAAATGATCGCTTGCCGTAAAGAAAGGAACATCACGTTCTGGAACTCTATAAGTAACTAAATTACCTTTAGGATCATGTTGCACAGACATTTGTTCTTTCATTCTTTTAGTATAGAAATTTCCAATAAATGGTACTCTACATTTTCCTTTATAATATACTTCATGTATTATAAACTCTAAAAAACCTTGTTCCCAATATTCTTTTACTTTTTCTGGAGAAATATTCAATTTTTTACTTACTCCAATATAAAATTCCTTGTCAGTCAAATATGTTATTTTTGAAGCCATATTATTCCTCTTTGTCAAAAAATTCGGTTTTCCTTTTTAATCTTTTTCTGAAAGCTGAACTAAATTTAATACGCGGGTCTAAATATCCTGGATAATCTTTAGGAGGTAAAAATTCTCCTTTAGCCGGATTAAAATATACTTTATTTAATCTTGGAGGTTTTACTTTAAAACTAATTTTACCAATATTCAATACTTGAATGTCAATATAATTAGCTAAACATTCTTCTACAATGTCCTCATAAACTTTAAATACTTCTTTAATTGCTGAATAAGGAACACCAGTTCTATTCATAATTTCCGTATATGCTTCTTGATTTGTAATATAAGGATATTGTTTCTTTCCCATTTTTATTCTCCCTATTTGTTTCTATTTTATTTATTAAATATAATAATATTTTATATATTTCAATAGATTGTCGGCTTATTCTGAGTTCCGTTTTTCTTTTTTCCTTTGATTTTTCAGTTGTAATGAGCATTTTTCACTACAGGTTAGAGTATGTAATGCCATGTTTTTAGGAATAAATCTTCTTCCACAAACAATGCAGATTCTACTTTTAGGGTCTAAATTATTTTGTATATTGTCTATCATCACATCACCAAAACAATCCCATAGTCCTTTTTTAGCAGAAGTTTTTCTAACTGTATATAAATAAGCAACTAAAGTATTCACAATATATTTAATATCTTCTCCGCTTTCCTCAATAATTTTCTCTCTCATATTTTTGTATTTATACATATCTTGATTTTTTATCCCTTTGTTCTTTTCTTTGAAGGTATGTAATCGTTTATTATAATAATCATAAAGCTGTATTATTGAATTATTATCAGAGATATTAAAACCAAAATTTAAGTCCATTAACATACGATAATCAAATTTATTAATAGATTCAGAAAAAATTATCTTAGAATCCGGTATTTTTTCGGCTATACGATTCATGGCAGATTTATTTTTTAAATTTACCTGTTCCTTTTTTTTATCTTTAGCATAAATAAAAAAGTAGGGCAATTTCATATTGGTGTTTCTTTTTATAATTTCCTTCACATCTTTGGGCGGCTCTGGCAACCACAGTGTTTTAGCAGAATCTCTTTTCTACCCTCGGTTTCCCGATATTTATTAGGGGAATAGACTATATCTTCATCTCTATAAGAATAGAGAGACCGGCACTTCGGAATAAGGAGTTTCACCTTAAACCTACTCCCTTATGGGATAGTCGTTGCACCTTCCTTTTTATCAAAGGCTTGGCACAGAGTTGCCATAATTCAATTTAATAAATTAAGGTTTTCTCTGTTAGCATGAATAAAATCCACACACCCTGTATTTACAGGTTCACCGGTTTTTACTTATACATCGCTGTATAAGGTGACTATTATTTAATCACTGCATTATTATAAAAAGTTAACCAACGAATTACATTTAATTGTTCTTCTTCTATTTTTTTATTATTCCATATTTTAGTTATTTTATTAGATATAGGACCAATATTACCTTGAGTATAATTAAAAATCATACCTTCGTATATAGAATCAGAATCTAAATGCTTTTCTTTTGCTTTTTTTAACTCATAGTCTAAAGGAACTATATTTTTCATATTTCTTTCTGCAATAGAGCATATCAATTTACTTTGAATTACAAGCAATTTATCACCGTCGCACGTAAAAGCTACTGACTATATCATAACCATGCGGTTTCCCGTTTAGGTCCAGTGCGCTTGGAAGCAGGGAGTTTCACCCTGCTTCTACTCTACTCAGTTATTACTTTGTAGCGGGTTCTGGCTTAATATCGAATTTATATATCATGGAAGGAACTTCATTTTTATATTTAGAAATTATTGTAAAAAATTTTCTTGCTTCTTTTGTACCGCACAATAAGCGATAATACTTATGGTCTTTATTCTGATAAAATTTAATATGGAATTTTTCAAAAAACCAGTCAATAATCATTTGATTTTGATTTTGATTTGCTTGAGTATTCAAATACAAAGTATTAGCAACCACTTGATTATTTTCTTTCTTTTTTGTTAAACTTCCATCATCTAAATACCAAATATAAAGTCCTAAAGATTCAACAGAATTTAATATAGATTTTTGGTAAATTTTTTTAGAAGGTTTATACAATCTTCTTCTCCAAACCCTGATAAAATCATAAGATTTTGTTCTAAATTCATATCCGCCATATCCATTATTATTAACATAATAAATTTCACTGACAGCTATTCCATTTTCTTTCAATATTTTTCTTTTCCATTCTAAATATTCTTTTTGTTTAATTGAATGACGAATACTTAAATAACCATTAGCATTAAGTGTCCCATCTCCTAATGCCATCCATAATACTAAATTCCTTCCTAATTTTGTTGTTTTCATATTAAGTCTCCATACATATAAATGATGTTTTTTCCACCCTTAGTCGATAGAGGTTCCAGAATTTTTCTGGCTTCCTACGGAGTTGTGCTTACGTTCTCCGTTGCACTATTTTTAGTACATGGCATATTTATGCCTTCACACTGTTTTATATCCCATAGTTTCCTGATGGGTTCGACCGCGACGAACTAATCGAATTGCAATATTTTTGAAATTAAATCATGACAACTTGTATAAATGCACTTAGTGTTTCCGAACCAATATTCTATTTCAGTATTTTTATTATTGATTCTTATAGGCCATTCTCTATATAAATGCGGACTTCTTAAACAAGCCAATTTCTTATTATCTTTGAAATCTTTACAATAAACTTCTCCTTTTTGTAATATTCCTTTCGGATTCTTAATTCCTAAAAATAACCATTCACAAAAAGCATAGAGATCAGGAGATACAAAATAATAACCTCCATTAACTCGTAATCGTCCAGCCTTTGCTTGTTTTACTAAACTAATTTTTGTTTGTTTCAATATATCTCGACAATAAGGATCACGTATTAATTCAGGATATAATATCAATGCTTGCTGAAACCAACTTGGATTAATATTATTTTTTGTAGCTCCTAATAGACGCATACTTGTTTGAAAATCATTTCCTATGGAATTTATTTCTTTTATAGTATTTTTTATTAAATAATTAATTTCATTAGAGGTAATATCTGTCAAAGTCTGCAGCATTTGATAATTTATACGGCTTTTAGGTATATAATTTTCTTCTATATTACAATAACATACTTCACAATTATATTTTTTAAAATTATCTTTATATTCTTGCCAGGAAGAATAATATTTATACAATTTAAATTGAGATTTTGTGAATATATATTCAATTCCATCAGCTAAAATATCATATTCTTTACCATAAATATCTTTGATAATACATGTTCCATTTTTACATTTTTCTTTAATAAATTTGTCAAAAGGAAAAGTTATAAGCAAACCTTTTATAAATGGTGCTCTAATCATTCTTGTAGGACCATTAAGCATAATACCACATCCATCAGTATGAGGTATTTTAACTTCTTTTTCTTGTCGTGTTATTTTATATGTTTTAGAATCAATATAATCTACTTCCCCTTGAACATTTGTTTCAAAATCTTCTACAACTATGCTTTTATCAATGTCAAAATCGTTCCAAGGATCGGTTGCTGAATTACTCAAAGCAAGATAACTTAAAAATTTATTTGGGTTTATACCGCCTTTTTCATTAATTTTTTCTATCGTTAATCCACACATTAAAGTCAAAGAAATTTTATTATATATTTTTTCTTTTATAAAAACACTTTTTTTTGTTCTTATTTGTCCAGCAGAAGCAGTTAAAAAAATATATTTTTCATTATTGTATAAAAATCCATTTTTAACTAAATTTTTGAATACTTGAAAAAAATATACATCAACTATGAATAAGTCTTTAGTCAAAGAATTTGTTGTAATATTCATAGTTCTTGTTAAACTGCTTTCAAATAAACTAATAATATTTTTTTCTTTAAGAGATTTTATATTCAATTCTCTAACAATATCACTATTTTTTTTAGCATCTAATAGACAAGTTAATTTTCTTTTTTCTTGTTTTATTAATTTATTGATCCATTTTTTACGCCATTCGGATTTATTTTTGTTTTTAGCTATATAAAGTCTTAATAATCTTTTGTGAAAAAATTGTTCTTCTGAATTGTAAAAATCATCAGTAGAAATAGAATATAAAAAAATTTGTTTATTCAAACTCATTTTTCATTCTCACAGTCTTATTTAAGTATTTATTTTTTATTTTAATTATAATAATTTTTTAGTCTATTTTTATTTTTATTATACCACTCCTTCTCTTTATATAGGATTTGCTTTTAGAATCAAAAATAAAAAGATTTTTTATTGTAATTATAATAAAATAAAATTTTATGTTTTTGCAAGTAATTCTCTTCGCCCCGCAGGGAGTATAAATGCGGAGCAATTTGCATAATAACAAAGAACAAAAAGTTTTTGCATTTTTCAAAAAGAAAGTACCAAAGAAATTTTATTTTTAAAAAATAAAAATTTTATTTCACTTCATTTCATTACGTTCAATAAAAATTTTATTTTTTAAAAATATATTATATTATTATTTGATATTTATTTATAAAATATATAATAATATAATATATTTTTTCTTTTTCTTTATATATTTCTTTTTCTTTTTCTTTATATATTTCTTTTTCTTTTAATAAGTATATTTAATATATATATTAAATATATAAATATATTATATATAATAGTTTTTATAATGTCAAGTGTAAAAATAAATAATTTTATTATATAATATATTATATATTTTATTCAAAATAACACTTGACAATTACAAGATAAATAGATAATATAAAGAAAAACAAAGTGAAGGTGAGGATAAAAATGACACGAGAAGAAGCGATTGACACTTTGAAAAACGGGGTTTGGTGGGACAGAAAACAGTTGGACGAAGCGATTGATATAGCTATTTCTGCTCTTCGCCCTGTCAGCCGGGAGCGGGTGGAGAAGGTGTGGAGAGGCAAGTGGATACACGCTATGCCTATACTGGGAAGCGGAGACGAAGAAATCCGTTGTTCTAAGTGTGGGAACATTACCGGCTTTGAAACAGACTTCTGTCCCTACTGCGGCAATCCAATGACGAACGAGGCCGTGGGCATGATGATGAAGAGATTGGAGGCGATTTTCAGTGCGCGGAACGATGATTGAAAAATGCGGCGAATTCCTAAACAAAAAGGTTCATCCGATATTTGGAGGATATTTTTGTGCCCTCATGAAGCGGTCATTTTGCGGGTTGGAGCCAGATTTGTTTTTAGACTGTAAGAAGGAGGCGCTGAAAGATGACTGATGCCGAAAAGGCGGAATGGCTGCAAAATGGAAGCCACCAAAGTAACCGTTATTGTGGTTATTGCGGGCAGAGACTTTTGTGGGATGCGAACAGAAAGGAGGAAACCCCATGACAAGGAAAGAAATTCTCGCCGCTGCGGAGAAGTGCGTGTGTGGAGATCGGGAGCAGGATTATGGAATTCCAGAAAATAACTTCCGTTTGATTGCGGAATTTTGGCACACCTACCTCAGTGCGAAGTGTGTTGCCGCTGGGGTCCATGTGCAGTTAGAGCCGGAGGATGTGGCGGCCATGATGGCTTTGCTCAAGATTGCCCGGGCATCTGTAACCCCGGAACACATTGATAGCTGGATTGATTTGGTCGGATACGGTTGCTGCGGAGGAGAAATAGCGACAAGAGAAACCGATGTAGGTGGGGAATATGAAAAAGATTGATTATGGGAAAGATTACTTCGTTTCCGAAGACGGAAAAGTTTTCTCGAAGAAGCGCGGGAAAACAAAGGAGTTAAAGCCGATAAAGAAAGGGCATGGAGGCTACGTAAAGGTTAGGCTGTACGATGATGGGAAATGGAAAAATTTTTTTGTCCACAGGCTTGTTGCTGAGGCATTTATAGAGAATCCCAATAATTTTCCGATTATAAACCATATAGACGAAAACAAATCTAACAATAATGTTAGGAATTTAGAATGGTGCACGACGAAGTATAATGTAAATTATGGGCAAGCAAGAAGGAAAATGAGTGAATCCATGAAAGCGCACTTTGAGAAAAATCCGTCAGAATATGATCGAGTGCGAAAACAGTTGCTTGGGCGGTCTCTATCGAAAGAGAGTAGAAAGAAAATTGCATCTAAATTGTCTATTCCGGTTGAGTGCTTGCAGAATGGAGTTGTTGTTAGAAAGTATAGTTCAACTAAAGACGCGGCAGAAAGTATAGGGGCTGATTCATCAAATATTTGCGCAGTGCTGAAAGGTCGAAGGAAAAGAACAGCCGGGTACGAATGGCGCTACGCAGCTTGCGGCGGGGAATTGGCGACGCTGGGGGGAAAAGATTGAGTATCACAAAAGGAATGTTTACCAGCACAACGGATCTCTGGGAAACACCGCAAGCATTTTTTGACCAACTCAATGCAGAGTTTTGTTTTTCCCTGGACGCATGCGCTCTGCCGTGGAATGCGAAGTGTGAAAGGTACTACACCCCAGAGCAAGACGGATTGTCTCAGATTTGGACCGGTGTTGTATGGTGCAATCCTCCTTATGGACGGAAGATCGGGAAATGGGTCGAAAAAGCGGCTTCCAGCGTTGCAGAAGGTGCCACGGTCGTGATGCTGCTGCCAGCCAGAACGGATACGCAGTGGTTTCACCGGTACATCTATCACCAGGCAGAGATCCGGTTTGTGCCTGGACGTCTAAAATTTGTCGGCGCCAAATGGAATGCACCGTTTCCGTGCATGGTTGTGATATTTAGGCCGGGGAGGGAAGAACAGAGATGACGCAGGAGGGGATGGAGTGAGCCTAAAAGATTTGATTGCTGATGTGAACGTCAACGAGATTTGCGAACACATCGAAACCGAAACATTGTCAGAATGGGTAAACGCATGGCAGGAAGCCGCCCTCTCCGCCCTCCGCCCCATCAGCCGGGAGTGCGGGAACAAGGCTGCAAAGAAAATCGTGCAGGAGGTACTGAAAAATGATTAAAGCGGAAGAATTAGCTAAGAAGATGCGAAAACAGCGTTGCCACCACTGCAAGGATGGGAGAAGCTTTGATGGACAATTTATTTTTTGCGGGAATAAAGGCCTCTTTTCCCTACATTTTTGTCCGGGATGCGGAGCGCCGCTTACTGAAAACGGGGAAGAAATTTTGGTGGGGAGATTGAAGGAGGCGCTGAAAGATGACTGATGCCGAAAAAGCGTACCAGTATTTTGTGATTGCTGTACCTGAAAACGAGGAGCAGGCCAAGGCATACTTCTGGGCCAGAAAGGCACTTCAGTCCACCCTCACCCCGCCGAATGAGTGGGTGCGAGTGAAAGATGCCATGCCGCCAGAGCATGAGCCTGTTCTGTGCATCGTGAGCGGGAGCCCAAAACCGAACATCATTCTGGACGAAACGTACCAGCTTGGCTCGTGGAACAATGACGACGGTTGGATAATCGATGAATACCTTGAATGGACAGATGCGGATGTGCTGTGGTGGCGGATGCTTCCCGCACCGCCTGACTGCCGCCCGCCGGAGGGAGAGGACAATGGAGAATGAAAAGTTTTTTCTCGCTTTGAGAGCAGGAGCCAGAGCGATAGTCAACAACAAGCGACTGCATGGGGTGCTTTATTGCTGGGATATTTGGGGCGAAAATGGAGGGCCCAAAGAAATATCTTATCTGGAGGCTGCTACACTTCTGGCAGAAACCGCAGATAAGATGGAAGAACGCCCGCCGGAGGGAGAGAAGAACAATGGATGAATATATTACACCGAATTATAAAACTATTGGAACTGTTGAGCAAAGAAAAATCAGAGAACTTTATACATCTTCCTTGCTAAACGCATTTACTCAACAAGACTATCTTGATGCTATTGCCCTGATAGGCAGGGTTATAGATAGATTGGAGAAGTTGGAAAAATGAGTTTAATCTATATTAAAAATACTATTGAAATATTAAATAATATTTTGGAAAGTGATACTTTTCCTCTTATGTCAGGGTATTATACTGTAATTAAAAAACATGATCTTAGGTCTGTAATAAGTTTACTTTCTGATCTCCAAACTGAAAATGAAAAGTTGCAGAAAATGTACCAGGAAGAAAAAGTAGTTTGCCATGAAATCCAACTTGAGTTGGAGCGGATGAAGAAAATAATGAGAGAGAATGGAATTATGGTTATCCCATCAGAATATCCCGGCAGCACAGAAAAGTGGAATATTCAGAAGCCACGCGATAAGAAGGAGGAATTGTAAAATGAATAAATGCAGCCTGTTTGATATGACCTTTTCAGAAATCATTGAGGATATTTTTGGGGTTTCATTTGATCGCCTGTGGGAACTGGCCTTGGCGGACAGAGAGAGGCGGTGCGTAGTGCTGCCGTGCCAACCTGGGTATAAAATTTCATACAAGAGCAGCGTAGGATTGCGGTGCAATGCGGTTATTAAGGACTACACGCCTGAAAATATCTTTATCACGGCGGAGACTGAAATACCGAATGCAGAGCCATTAAGTCATACATTCTCGATTTTGGAAATTGAGGCCGCACTACGGAGGGAAAAGGAATGAAGGAGTACATTGAAAGGGCAATGGCATTTGCCGTTTTGGTTGATTTTCCAGGAGAATTATCCCCTGAAAATATTGGTCTTGCTGTAGCACGGAAAGCGATAGATGCCCTCCCCGCCGCTGACGTTGCGGAGGTGGTGCGCTGTAAAGATTGCCAATATTACCAGGACGCAAAAACCAACAAGAAGGGGTTTCTGATTTGCCCAGCGTTCGGAATGGAAATTACCGAAACGGATTATTGCTCTTATGGCGTTCGCATGGAGGTAGAGGATTAAAATGGGTGATTACATCAGCAAAGAGTTGTGCGAAGAACAGGCGGAATATGACGTAAATCATAACCTTGTTATTCCACTGTATAAAATCAGAAGGATGCCTGCCGTTGATGCTGTGAAGCATGGGCGTTGGGAGTTCTTAGGGCCAAACCGCTTAATTAAAAGCTGTATGTGCGGAACTTGTAGCGTGTGCCACGTTAGATCAAAATTCATTTCAAATATTGCAATTTGTCCCACTTGTGGCGCGCACATGGATGGAGAGATTAAGAATGAGACCAATTGATGCTGATATGTTGCAAGAACTATACAATAAGCGGATTTTTGATACTTGGAATAACGAAACTGCTCCTGTATCATGGGCAGCGACGTATGCAGATTTCAAGGATGATATAGATAGTATACTCACCATTCCACAGCCCAGCAATGAACCGCTGACATTGGAAGAACTGTGGGAGATGAATGAAGAGCCTGTATGGGTACAAAATCTTGAAGAACCGGGGAAAAGCCAGTGGAGACTATTATATTGGGACAGAGGAAAACACCTTGTCCTGTAAGGCATATCAGTCCAGGGTTATTTACTGGAAGAGTACGGAGAATCTTGGCTTGCTTATCGTTGTCCGCCAGAGAAAAAAGACAAAATTAATTGGCATTATTAATAATATTCGTCAAAATTGTTAATAATAATCGTTATATTTTGGTATAATTTATAAAAATAATAATTTGACAATTAAACATAATTATGTTAATCTTATTATAAACAATAAAGTGATAATGAGGGAATACGATATGTTTAATTTTTTTATTCAAAAATTATTAAATAATAAAATACAATTAGAAATTGATAAAAAACAAGAAGAATTAAATACAATTAATTTACAACTTCAAATTTATAAAAAAGAATTAGATGAAACAATAAATTTATTAGGAACTAATAAAGGATTAATTGAATTACAAGATATAGGAATAGAATATATTCCTGAAATTACTTCTTTTGTTGAGATTAACACTAAGATAGATCAAATTAAAAAAGAAATGGCTCAACTTATATCGAGAAATGCTTTATATATAATTATAAAAGAGTATAAAGTAGATCATTCTTTAGCAAAAGGTATTTTATTTCAACATTCTTATTGTGAAAGTTTATTGTTTGGATTTAATTCTTTTTTTGATAGAAAGAAAAAAAGCGTAACTTCTCAAAATTTGTCAAGAAGTATAGATTTAATCACTAATAATTTTAACCGATGTAATAAAAAGGCTTCAATAATTGGAGTAAAAATTAACGAGGAATATTTACATTTAAGTATCAGATTATTAAAATTAGAATTAGATAAAAAAATAGCGCAAATTAACGAAAAAGAAGAAGCTAAAAAAGCAAGATTTAAATTAAGAGAACAAGAAAAATTACTTTTTGAAGCAGACAAAGAGAAAAAAAGACTTGAAAAGGAAAGAAAAGATTTAGAAAAAATTTTAAGCCAATCTATTACAAAAGAAGATCAAGAACAAATTAAAAATAAGCTCGCTGAAATTGATAAAAGACAAAATGAGATTGATTGGAGAATTAATCATAGTTTGGCTGGATGGTTGTATATAGTAACTACTAAATCTATGCCAGGTATGTATAAAATTGGTTGCACAAGAAGATTAAATCCTTTAATTAGGTTGTCTGAATTATCAAGTGCCAGCGTACCTTTTGTATTTGAATGTAATGGTTTGGTTTTTTCAGAAAATGTTTTTGATATAGAAACAAAGATACATCAAAGATTGGACTCAAAAAGAGTAAACAAAGAAAATAAACACAAAGAATTTTTTTACGGAAATCCAAATGATGCAATAACCATTCTTAAAGAAGAATTTGATATTAAGGTTCATTATGTCAATGAAATTGGTATAAATATAGAAGAATAAAAAGGAGACATAATCATGAAAGAAACTTCTATTGAAAGAATCGTTGGAGAAGAAAAATGCACTTTATATACAAGCGAACGTAAATTTATTTCAAAAATTGAGCAATATAAAGAAATTTATCCTGATTTAGTTGATTTTGAAAAAAACTCTGATGGAAGTATTGTTGCACATGTACCTTTTGATTGGTTTAAATTTATTTCTCCTAAAAAGAAGAGAGTGCTAACAGAAGAAGAAAGAAAAGCTATTGGAGAAAGATTGAAAAGAGCAAGAGATATGCTTGATTAAAACAAAAGGAGTATAAAAATATTTTATGATTTTAACTGGAGATGCAATTTATAAACGATTAGGAAATTCAATTATTATTGATCCTTTTGATTTTAACAAACTTAATCCTAATAGCTATAATTTAACTTTAAACAATAAATTATTAGTTTACAACAAACAAAAATTAGATATGAAAATCAATAATGATTATCATATTGTTGAAATTCCTGAAGAAGGTTTGTTGTTAGAACCTGGAAGAGTATATCTGGGTAGAACCAATGAATATACTGAAACTCAAAATCTTGTTCCTATGTTAGAAGGGCGATCTTCCCACGGACGTTTAGGATTATTTGTACATGTTTCTGCTGGATTTGGAGATATTGGTTTTAGAGGATATTGGACTTTAGAATTAAGTTGTGTTCAACCAATAGTGATTTATCCAAATATTGACATTTGTCAAATTTATTATCATACTATTATTGGTGAAGTTTTAACTAAATATCAAGGTAAATATCAAGATAGCCAAGATGTAATAACAAGCCAAATATATCAAGAATTATTTAGTAAATAAATAAAAATGAATACAAAAACAATTCATTTTGATAAACGAAGAAACAATAAAGAAAATGTCTATAAAGTTTCAAAACTCTGAGACGGAAAAAATATTTTCTGTATCTAATATGGAGGAGGACAACATGAACAAGCCGAGAATTTGCGAGGTGCTTGGGATGGAGGTAAACCAGAACTTCCAGTTTAATGATTTTCCATTTGACGAAGTGAAAAGTTATTTTATCGGCACAGATGGAGAAATTAGAAATGTACATGGTGGAGAAGTGGCCTCCAGCGAACTTTGTTACATTATCAATCACCCCGACTGCATCATCCGCGAGCCCCGCTGGACGGAGCAGGAGGTGGAGAGGGCGAAGGCTATCAAGATGTTATACTCAGAGGCAGAAAGCATTGAGATGTATGGCTTCGGCATTAGAGTTTTCAACAGGAAACTTGTCATTGCAACACTCGACCCCTCTTTGTTTCCTTCTCTTCGCCAAAATGAAATCATCACCCTTGACGAGATCATCGGAGGTGCAGAATGAGAGAGATCCTTTTCAAAGCCAAGCGGCTAAGTGATGGAGGTGAGCAGTATGGGGAAGCCGATTGATATTACAGGGAAAAAATTCGGGAAATTAACCGTATTAGGAGTACATCACTTAGGGAAAAGAAACACTCGATATTGGCTTTGTAAATGTGAATGTGGAAAAGAAACAGTGCAAATTAGCGCAAATTTGAAAAGCGGAAGAATAAAGTCTTGTGGATGTCAAAGATATATTGAACTATCTGAAAGAAACAAAAAACACGGGATGGCGGGAACGAGAATTTATAGGATTTGGAGAGGTATGATATCTCGTTGCAAATATAAAACGGCAACTGGCTATGAAAACTACGGAGCGCGTGGAATTTCTGTGTGTAAAGAGTGGGAAGATTTTGAACGGTTTTATTTGTGGGCATTAGAAAATGGATATAGCGATGAATTAACTATTGAAAGAAAAAATGTTGATGGGAACTATGAACCAGGAAACTGTGAATGGATTACATGGGAAATGCAAGCGTCCAATAAAAGGAAAAGAACTTCTATACCGAATAGAGACGTAAAAACTGGGAGGTTTGTGAAAAGTGCGTGAGATTTTGTTTAAGGGGAAGTCTCTTTTGTCTGGCGAGTGGGTAGAAGGGTATTACATAGGCCCAATAGGTGTACTTGATGTACATGAAATTTGTGATATTCATGATATTACAGGGACGCGTGTTGAAGTTGACCCCTCCACGGTTTGTCAGTACACCGGAATGACCGATAAGAACGGAACGAAGATTTTCGAGGGGGATATCATCCATTGGACGAACTGGAACGGCGAACAAAAAGAAGCCTCTGTATGCTATGATCAAGAGTGGAATAGATTTTGTGTTTGGTTGAATGGCACTGAAAGCATGGGCGTAAATATACATCTGTCAACGAGCGGAATTGAGATCGTCGGCAACAAATTCGATGGAGGAAAAGATGATAGTTAATGAACAAAGGAAAGTGAAACTTGTAAACTGCTGTAATGCGATTTATGCTGAAAACGAGCTAATTAACGCTGCGTTATGGTATAGTGATAAACCGATTTGCAGTACAAAGAAAATAGTTTTACGTAGAGACTATCCATCAATTTGCATTTACGATAAAAAAATTTCAATTCATAGATTACTCATGATGTATTGGCTACAAGAAGAAATCCCGGATGGGTATATTGTCCACCACATCAACGAAAACAAGTTGGATGCACGAAAAGAGAATCTGGCCCTCGTCCCATTTACAACACATCAACATTATCATAATGCAGGGAAAACCCTGACAGATCAGCATCGGGAAAAAATAAGCCAAGCGAATTACAGAAGATGGGAACGTGTACGAAAAAATAACATCCACGACGGGGAGGGCTACGATGATGATTAAACTGCTTCTTTTTCTGGGCATCATCCTGTCTATTGTCAAAGCAAACGGATGGTTTATAGTCCCGATGCCTGTTTTGGTTTTCTGCTGGGTAGGAAGCTTCGTTTGCTGGATGATTTATTCGTATGCTCTTGGTGTAGGCGAAGGAGCTGCAAAAGAGATGAAAAAGAAAATTCGAGATGGGGAGGGCGGACAGCATGAATGATTGGATTAGCGTCAAGGAGAGGTTACCGGAAAAGGATGGATGGTATTTTGTCTATGCTCCTGAATATTGGGGTAACAACAAAATTTATGGACTTGATGGCCTTGCATATTCCAACTTTAAACACAACTACAAAGATCACTGGGGGATTGAAAGAAAAATGGGGAAAGGATACCCTGTGATTGTCACCCACTGGATGCCACTTCCTAATTCGCCGAAAAAAGAACAAAAATAAAAAGGATGAATATTATTTATGATTAAACGTATTTCAACTTTATTAATTATTTTGTGTTTAATTTTAAGTATTACTGTTTATGCAAGAGTTCCTAATGGTGTTAATATTGAAAATTTTGATGCAAATGTTAATTATATGACAGAGATGTATGAATGCGCGAAATTAAATACAGATCATAGTTTAATTGTTGGGGCAATTTATGAACAACAAAGAAATTTAAAAATTGATTTTTTGAATTTGAATGAATATGAAAAAACAGATTTTTTTAATGAAAAGAACACAGGAGAACAAATTTTAACTCATATTGAAAATTATCTTAATGTAACACAAGATAATTTTAATTATGAAGATTATTATACAATTAATGATGTAAATATGTTGGCTAAAGTTGCTTATTGTGAATCACGAGGAATTAAAAGTAAAACTGAAATTGCCTGTGTTATGTGGGTTATTTTGAATAGAGTAGATAATAGTAATTTTCCTAATACTATCTCAGGTGTAATTTTGCAACCTAATCAATTTGCATATAGTGCAAATGTACCAACAGTCAGCGATTATGGTTATGATTTGAAAGTTTTAGCCACTGATGTTCTTAATAATTGGGCAAAAGAAAAAGCTGGTAGAACTGATTATGTGAGATGTTTGCCTAAAGAGTATCTATATTATGGAGGAGATGGAATTCATAATTATTTTAGAACATCTTATACGGGTGGCGTCAGATGGGATTATTCTTGGGGATATCCTTATGGATAATTATAAAGGAGAGATATTATGATTGTTAATGGAAGTATTGGACAGAAATTAAATAATGAAATTGCTTCTCTGGGGGGGGTAGCAGCTTATTGGGAAGGAGAAATAGATCAAGATAATGGTTCAATATCAATACCTTTTAATGAAGGATATAAAACTTATAAATGGGCGATAATGAGTGTTAGTGCTTCTATACAAGAACCACGTTTATATTATACTTTTATTTTCAAAAAAGGTGGAGAAACAAGTTTTGAATTATTAAGTTCATCAGGTACATTGAGTACTTTTTATATTGATATGTATGCTGACACAAATATTTTATGTCATGCAGATTATGTTTTGTATGCACACATATTATTTTTTTATTAAAAGGAGAAATATATGATTAATATTATCCAAAACTTAAAACTGGGGGGGGGGCATTATTGTTGCTTCCCTAAAGGAGGCTAATAATAATGTCTAAATATAATATTACTATGAAACAGAAAAGTGATTCTGATTATAATGAATTATATCCAGAATCATTAGATACTCAAATTAAATTAAGTAAAGATACTACTGGTTTTACTGGCACTAATGTATCAGAAGTATTGATGGAATTAAATAGTAAAATTCCAAGTGTGTTGCCAGGGTCTTCTTATGAATTGATTGGGTATTTAGAAAATTATAGAAATAATCAAAGTATGACTGCTGGTGTCGTAAATAAAGTTGATATTCCATGGACGAGTGCTCCAACAGAAGATGTAGATTTATATATATTGTGGGTAGGATCGACATCAACTTCATTAAAAAAAACTGCTGGCAGTTCTGAAACTGGTGTTTTCTTTATAGGTCCAGATGTTGAAAAGATTTACAAATCAACAAGTAGTCAAGAAAAACCAGCAATATGCTTTGGTTGGAATTTTAATAACTTCAAAAGTAACGAAAATTATGCTGGAGCCTCTTTTTCAAATTTAGATTATTCTGCTTGGGGTGTAGTAGATGATTTTTGGGGAATGAATTTTAATCCTGCTTCAATAAATGCAATCAATGGATTTACAAGTTATAGTAACTCAAATAATAATATTGTGTCAAAAAAATATAGTTGTAAATTTTCTACTGGTGCAATATCAGATTATTTAAGAGCCAGATGGATGATAACTAATATTAATAATAATAATATCACATGCCATTTTGGTTTACAGTCAGGTTCTGCTAATAATTATAGTCTGTGGAGTTTAAATGTAGTAGCATTGAAAAGGAGTAATTAAATGTATTATTGGTGTATTAGGGATGAAAACGGGCATCCTGGTCAAATGGGAGCAATTGATAATTTATCCAGAATTCCAGAAGGCGCAGAAGAAATAACTGAAGAAGAGTTTGAAATGCAAAAAGATTCGAAAGGTCGTAAGAAAAAAGCAGATGGAAGTTTTATGTTTGTAAAAACAGAAAAACTTATTCAAGAACTTAGTAATGAATGTGAAAGAAAGATTATTTCTGGTATTGAATATAATGGAAAACAATATTCTTTATCTTTAGCAGATCAAATTAATATTAATAATATGTATCAAAAAGTTACTTCTCCTGTTAATACTTTGTCTGTTGATAATTCTATTACCTATCATGCAAATAATGAAGTGGAAAGTGAAATTGATATGCAAACAGTATTGGGACTAAAGCAATCTATGGATAATCATGTTCAATCTTGTAGAGCTCATTATAATAAATTGAAACATTATTTGTTATCATTGGGTGTAGAACAAAAAGATTATGAAGTTATTAAAAACTTTAATTGGGATACTGTAATTGATTAATTAAAATGAAAAAAGATTTGACAGGATATTATTGTTTTACTCATAATCATGACTGGTCAATTATAGAAAGTTTCAATAAAAACTTAGTAATAGCAAGATGTAAAAATTGCGGTAAAGAAGAAGTTATATTTATAAATGGAGATAGAGGTTTTTATTTTAATTGGATGCCTCCAGATGATAAAATAATTTTTATTTAATAGGATTTATTATGGAAGCAAAGAAGAGTGGCGATTTTTATTGAAGCAAGGAGAGCATGATGATTAAGTTTGAAAATAAAAAAGTTGTTGGCTGGGAACATGCGATCAGTGGAATGCGAAATCCTTTAGAGAGTTGGGAGAAGAGCGATAGTTGCTGGTATGAAAAAGCTCCAAATTTTTCTGATTTACCAAATGGAGTCCTACTAATGAGACAAGAGGGCAGTGAAGTTTTTTGTATTGGCCCGAACGACCTTAATTTAATGACCCGGCTGCGGAATGCAGGAACGGACCATCGAAAATTTATGCGAATGATTACAGTATATGTGGATATTATTGCACCAAGATACTGGTGGGCTGAAATGGATACATATAAGGTCGGAACAGTCACAAACTCCTGCTCGACAATGCACTGTATTCATAAAAAAAAGTTTACATTAGACGATTTTTCGACGGAACATCTGTTTGATATTAATGATATATCAGAATGGGATGAACAAACAGAAAACGTCAAAGACCACGCTCTTGCAGCTATAAACGTTGATGGTGATTGGTGTTATTTCTCTCCGAAGGGGTATATTCAAATGACTTGTAACGTACTTAATCGTTTTCGTGAGTTATATCTTGAAACCAAAGACAAGAAATACTGGTGGCAAATGATTCAGCTTCTTCCTGGCTCTTATAACCAGAAGCGGACCGTCATGCTAAACTACGAAGTCTTAGCAAACATCTACAAATCTCGTAAAGGACATAAGCTTGATGAATGGAGAGAATTTTGTGAATGGATCAGAAATCTTCCGTACTCTGAATTAATTACAGGAAAAATGCAACAAACAAATGATACGTGAAGTTGTATTACAAATTATATTGCTTGCAATTTTATTGTTTTTAGCAATTAAAGAACAAATATTTTTTTAATTAGTTTTTAAAAGGATGAATGAATAATTATGATTAATTTAATATCTCCCCCCCCAAGTGGGGATAGTCAATCAAAAAGTTACTTCTTATAATTATCAATATATAGAAATAAAATTTAATTTTATCCCTTCTTATGCCATTTTGAATTTTTATTTAATAAATAATCAAAATTATAATTTTTATGGCAATGTTATAATATTTAAAGAAGAGCCTCCTGTTTCATGGGATAATTATAGTTATTATAAATTGGGGGAAAATTATAATTTAGCGTTTGATGATATAAGTTTAAATAATAATATTTTGTCAATAAGTCAGGCATCTTCATATAATTATTATGTACAAGGAATCGTTTTTTAAGGAGAAAATATGAGCATTTCAAATGTTATTAAATTTAATGAAACTGGTACCCCCCCCTGGACATCTGATGATGAAGGTAAAGTTTTATCTATTAAAGAAAATAAATTAGCTTGGGTGGAAATGAGTGGAACACCAGTAGAACCAGAAGTCGAAGAATATAAGTGGGTTGTTACACCAAATAAATATACGATTTATAATGAAGAAGGAACAACTTTAAAAACAGAAAATAAAACTCTCACTGAATGGGAGTGCCCTGCGACTGGAGATTATGTTGTACAACTTCATGCTCAAGGTGGCACTGGTGGTAATTGGATGGGGCAACAAGTGTCCCAAGGATCATATCCTTTGGTAACTTATTCTATCAAACAATTTACCGGCGGCGGTGGAGGAGGATCAGGTGCTAAAATTACACTAAATATAAACAAAGGACAAAAATATTCTCTTTCAGTTAATAATAATAAATCTACTTTTGGAGACTATTATGTTGATCGTGGCGAAAATGGTAGTAACGCAGATTTTAATTCATCTACGCCCGGGACAGGAGGAGAAGTAGGGAGTTATCATTCTTCTTTAACTCTAATGGCAGAAAAAGGAGAAGATGGGACGAAAAAAGTGGAAACGAGTGCCACTTCTGGTTTTGGATATGAAAAAGCGTCCGGCGGAAGCGGGTATGCTATTAAAGATGCCAATGATACTGTAGGATACGGTTCAGGTGGGCGCAGCGGAACAGGACAATATGTTTTTGTTGCTGATGATAGAATATATACTGAAGAAGGAGAAGAAGGACAAGGTCCTGCAATAATTATTAGAAGAAAATTGGAGTGATTTATTATGGGAATTTTTATCCCCCCCCTGGAAAGAAATTCAGGTATAAATACTAAATTTTATAAATTTAATCTTAATGATAGTAATCTTGATATAAACACTTTGAGCGCGACTAACACCCAAGAAAGCACAAAAAATTTTTCATATTCAATTTTAACAGGTTTTCAACATTCAGGTGGTACAAGTGAAGATGGAGACCTAAGAGTCCCAGCAGAAGTGCCAACAATAGCTGAAAAGACTGTTACTATATCGGGCAGTGATGGGGCTTTTATTTATGGTTATGTCAGTATAATGAAAAGTTATTCTAATCAAGAAAGAGTAGCTTTGCCCGCATTTGCTTTTACAAACGATAAATTTTCTCCTGGTTATAGTTTTAGCTCTACTGAATTTGGTGATGCTATAGAGGCCGAGTCACGTTTTGTAATTATTAAAGTAAGTCACCCAGATTTTGATGTAACTGAAACTATTAATTTTGATATTCAAATGCAATTTGCAGATGCTGTCGCTTATTATTTATATATTTGGGTGCAAAAGTAAAATAAAAACAACCAAGGTATTTTTATCTTGGTTGTTTTTTTATCATTTTCTCAAAAAGAAAGTCAGTCTCTAATTTAATATTAATATCACTAAATCTGCGTCGCGTTTCACCGGAGAAAGAATCAAGTTGTTTGGTGGCCATAATCTTTCTATAAGACTCTTGATTTATAATTTTTAATTCAGGAAATTCTTGATATATTTTTTGTAATTTTTCTGTAATTCTATTTTCAGTAGGAGGAGATAAAGTGATTACTTTTTTAAGAAAAATATATTGCCCATCAAATTCTTCTATGCACAATTCTTTTATCGTTTTATTTAGAAATTTATATTTACTATCAGGCAGCCAACCAGTTTCATAACCAGGAATAGCAATTCCTTTGGCTCTGCTTAGTAGGGCCATACACTGTCTATCTAAGTCCGTCTCTAAAGGGATATTATGCCCAAGAATAAAATATCCAAGGCGTCCATAATGTTCTGAATATAATCTATACCCAGAGCTTAAACGAATTAAGTCTCTTTTGTCCATATTTTTTAATTTATCTAAAGTCCATCTAACTAATATTTTTTTTGCTGTGGCCGATATTTCAGGAAAATTAATATATTCGTCTCCAAGCGCGGCCATAGTATCAATATTGCAAGAATAAACAAAATTATCATTTACAAGATTGAACAATTTCAAAAGCTCAGTATTAGACAAAAATAAAGTGCGGCCACCATTTTCTTGAAAAGCCTGATAAACAATAGCATCAAATATATTTTGATATTTATTATTCTTATTAAGTTTAGAAAATGCCTTTATTTCATTTTCATAGACTTCATCAATTCTATATCTCGTAGGGCTACTAAGTATTTGAAGATCACAATAGAGGGCCAAATCTTCTAATTGTTTTTGCTTAGAATATCCACCTTTTTTAGAAAGCCCCAAAGACTCACATAAGGGCCCATATTTTAATTCTTGGCCTTTAATTTCATTCATTTTTTCGGCCAAATTATCAGGAATGTTTTTCATCTTTTTTTCTCCATTTTTGTCTATTTGTCTATTTTTTGTGCTATACAATTTTAGAAAAAGGCGACGCACTTTTTCGTTAAGAAATTGTATTCCTAAAATATTTTTGTCTAAATTCATGTTCATATATAGATATATTACAGTATATGAACAAGAAAATAGACAAAAATATTTTTTTAAGTTTTTTCCTATCTATTTTATTACTTTTTTATGAACATGTCAAGTAAAATTAAAAATTTATTTTATTTATCTTTAATTTATAAAAATTTTTCTCTATTAGTAATAAGAATATATATTTTATCTAATATAGAATATTAGAAGAGATTGTAATAAATATAAGCAAATATAATAATAAATATAAGAAAAATATATGAAAGAGGTTGTTAGACTATGTATATTGGTTGCATGTGTCATGACTATTATAGGTATTGATTGTATGTGTCTGTTATATGTATCATGTTTGTTACATGTGTCTGTAAATTGGTTACATGTGTCTATGTGTGTATGACTACACGGGTTTTTTAATAGCAAACTAAACAACTCATCCCAAACAAGCCCCCATATTTTTATATAAATTGAACAAAACATTTGTAATTTTATATAATAATATACTATTATGATATAAAAATTTTAACAGGTGTTAAAAAACTACCATACGGTGGCAAATGTGAAGTTTACTTCATACACATTACGGAATTGTATTAAGCATTTAATACAATCTCACTCACTCACTCACTCACTCACTCACTCACTATTATACACTTTTTCTTGCTTACATATCATATACAATCTATGCCCACACTATTTCCCATTTTCAAAAATCAAAGACCATTTCTTTCTTTTTTATTCTATTCTTTATATCTATAATCATTTATGCCTTTAATCTTTTAACTCTCTTAGCTCTATCTATTCTTTCTCTTTGTCCGTGTCTGTCCTTGACGTTGCTTGATGATAAGAGAGACGATCATAGTGATCATTAAAAGAAGAAGAGAAAAGAAATATAATATATAATATATAATATAATTCTGAATAGGAGAATAGGGAAGGGACTGAGATAGCCTGTGGCCTGCACTGGTGGCCTCTGTAATCAATTTTCAAAATCAAGATAGGTAAAAGGTATAAGGGCTTATTAGGATAGCTCACAGGGCATTTTAATGGCCTCACAGAAAATCATATTAAAGAATTAAGAAAATAAAAAAAAAGAAAGAGAGAGGATTTTTCCTCTCTCTTTTATTCTGTATTCCTTATCTATAAACGCCGTTCACATTTAGATACACATACGCCATAACTGAAACAATCAAGATAATTTTTTCGCGCTGATCTGTCTATAGGTTTCCAATGGGCGCATAAAAAGAAAGAGAGGTTATGCCTCTCTTTCTTTCCGTTCCGTAAATCACTTGAAATAAACGAAAGTATTTACCAATTTCATATTTATACTTCCTCCAAACCCGCCAAGTATTCGGCGACTTCGTCAAGTGATCCAAAGAAATGATTTCCATTAAATTTTACAGTAGCGCCCGAATGTTTTATACATTCCAAGACAAATTGTCCACCGTGTTTACAGGGCTTTACTTCAACCAACATTTCTCTATTAAATTCAGGGAGAAATTTAATTTTCGCGTTTGGAAATTGATCGGCATGTCTTTTCTCAACTATGATACGCTCATTCTCTGTAATCGCACGGATTACTGCTCCATGTTTAACCATAAGGGCTTCAAGCTCCTTGAAAGTCATTTTTCTACTCTCCTCTTTATAAGTCAAGACAAGTCCTTAGAATCGTATCCACAATTACAAGGGATATCTGTTAATACATAATCCCATCCAGTCCCCCAATGCGTAACACCCCATAAATAAATATCAAGTTCATCATGATAATAAAGAATTTCGTTTGTATAATCTTGAATTATTTGCGCACCTGAATCGGAAACAATATACCATTGAAAAACTTCTGGCTCTTCAATAATTTCTTCTTCTTCATAATCAAAGTCAAGGCCATTAACCAATTCCCATCCATAACCAATACCTTGTCCAAGTTCAAAAATAGAATTGTTTAGAACATGGTCAAAAGCTCTGGAGAAAGTATCATAATCAAGAAACCCGTGCTCTTTTCCATAATTGCTAATCTCATTGCCGCAAAAATATTTTCCTGCCAATTTTAATTGCTTTTTCATAATAATTGCTCCTTTATGAATTAATTTACAGTATAACCGTTGATTCCTTTGAAATACTCTAATCCAAATACAGAAATATATGCGCTGTCTCCGTTTCCATCTGTTTCAATGCTCATTGTATATATAGTGACAATATGCCCAAGGATGAAGCAAAGAACAAGCATGCAAATAACAATGATTTTTCCTTTCATGTTTAGCCCCTTTCTTGTTTTGTTTTTCACTGGTGTTTTCCTTTTATGCTTTTATTTTACTACCTATGAGGGCAATTTTCAATACTTAATTTTAGGTATTTTTTCAACTTGATCTTGTGTAAAGAAAGATTGCTCCACGGTTGTTATTCTACCATGAGAGTATAGAGGGGCTCTGAATCTATATTTACAGATGCTACCTTTTTTTACTTGATACCCTATATGTCTCCATTGTTTGGAAGTTCTCAACTCAATGTGCGAAGGTATGTTATGATCTTTTTTATATTTCAAAGCTGTGATTGATTCAGAAGATATTGGAAAATTTTTATTCATTTTTATACTTCTCCATTTCATACGCTAAGGCTAATTCTTGAATAGGTACATTTAGTGTATCTGCAATAGAAAGAGCAGTAAATAAAGAAGGTATTCTATTTTTTGTAGCATAGCCTCTAATAGTAGATCGTTCCATATTAAGGCGTAAGGCCAATTGTTGATAATTTGTCCCTTTTTCTTTGATGATTTTGTCAAGATTCTTTGCAAAATCTTTCTGCCAAGTATCAGCAAGATAATATACCATTATTATTTCTCCTTTTTGTCTTATAATTTCATGCAGTTTTATTCAAAAACAGAACAATTTGCTGTATTCGTAATTTCAGTAATTTGGGTGTTTTTTTCTTGAATAGTTCCTAATGCAATCAGCAATGCAATGCCAAGACAAAAAAGCCCAATACAAACGCTTTTTGTAATTTTCACTATACTTTTAAGATCAGATTCAGGGATATAATTGATTGTTTTTTGCATTGTTTTCGCTCCTTTTTAATTAAAATTGTCTGATGTATCCATAATTAGTAAAATTTCCATTCATGGATAAGGCTAAATCTCTTCCGTATCTCTCAAAATCAAAGTATTTTTTTAATACTTCATCGTCATGGAAATTAATACAATTTATTTTGCTTGCATAATAGAGTCCTAATGTTTTTTCATCATAGCATAGAGGATAAAGGACAAAGTTATTAGGCTCTTCATTTAGTACTGTTTTAGCTAACCAGCATTCACAAGCTGCGCGGAGTGTATATTCATCCCAAAATTTTAACTGCTCTGCATAGTAATTTATATCCTCAATATTTTCGTATGCGCTGAAATCATGTTCAAAATCGCAACACCAGTCATAAAAAATATACTCTTTATAAGTGTGCAATGGGTTTTCGTGTTTCTCTTCATGCCCGCAACTCTCGCAACGATAACTATATAAATTATAGAAACTATCATATTCTAATTCTTCCATGTGATTCTTGCACTTTGGACAAATATAATTATTTTCTCCAACTCCAATGCGTTTAAGTACTTCATTCAATTCTTCTTCGCTGATGGGGAATGTTATCCATTCTCCAATCAATTCGCCTTCAAAATGTTTTTCTGAGTTTGCAATAAATCCTTTAATATACATGTTATAAACCTCCTTGTTATTTAGTGTTGTCTTTCCTTTTGTGCTTTTATCTTATCATCTATGAGGGCAATTTTCAATACTTAATTTTAGGTATTTTTTCAAGAAAATTGAAATATATATAATAAGGTGACTTATATTAAATAGAGGACATTTTTGATCTTGTCATTTAATAGAAATTGTATTAAATTGTTTTCAGGATCGAACAAGATATTACTTTTTGAGGTATAAAATTTAATTTGTAATTTATTCTTTTTGTTTTTGATAATAAAGAAAATTGTATTATTTGCTTAATACAGTTAAATTTGTTATTAAAAGATAAGAAAAACCCACAAAAAGAAAATGTTTTTGAAAAATAGCCCTCGCACATTACGTAAAAACAAAAATTTCACGGGGCAGGGGAATTAAAAAAGCGAAAAAATTTTTGAAAAAATAATGGAAAAAGATATTATTGAATAAATAGTAAATAGTAATTTATAATTATATCGTTTATATGTTTGAAAATAATATAATTATAAATAAAAATCTTTCTATTTTTGAAAGAAGATTTGATAATGTAATTTTATATTACTTAAAATAAAATTAAAAATAGAAAGAACTTTATTTATAATTAAAACAGAAACAAATAAAATAATTAATCGACAAATTTATTATTTTTAATGATTAAATAAAAAAAAGATAAATGGTAATAATACAGAATATTTTATTTTTATTTTAAGTGACAAATTTAATCAATATATTTATAGAAAATAATTTTGATTATGAATAAAAATAATATTAATCAATATATCTGATAATAATAGTTGGCAAAATTATCATTTTAATAAACAATTATTTATTAAAATGATATAACTATTTAATAAATAATTGTGTAAATATTTTTATTTTTATTTGGGAATTATATTTGCTTGATTAAAATATGATAGATTTTTAATATAAATATTTGAAAACTACCATATGGTGGCATATTTTTTATTAATGCAATTATATAATTGACATAATAATATAATATAAAAAACGAGCTGGAAAATTGAAAACGAAAAAGTTGCAAAATTTTTTCAAATAAGACTTGACAATCCAAAAATGATGTGATAAAGTCTTAAACAGAAAATTGAAAACGAAAAACGAGCTGGAAAATTGAAAACGAAAAAGTTGCATCCAAAATTCAAAAGAAAATATGCAAGATAAAAGTTCATGTCTTTAGTCTTGCACTCAACTATCATTTACCTCATAGGCCGTACTAATTTCTTCCTATTAGTTGGTTTCAAAAAGCGGCTTAATTTTATTAAATAATTAAAGAGGAAAAACATGAAGAATTATGAAAAGCGATATGAATTTTTGAAAGATCAAATGTTTAAGGCTACGTTCAATAAGTGGAATCCTTCTGTAAATACAAAAAGAATTAATAAGTTGACAGAACAACTTAGATATGTTGAAAAGCAAGTTAAATTGACTGATTAAGGAGAAAAGATAATGATTATCCCCCCCCCAGTTTGACACACCTTCTTTAATAAAAATTGAAGAAAATAAAACAGAATTTAGTTTTAATATTAGTTCTGGAGTGGAAGATTCAAGAATAATAACTTTCTTTAATGATTTAGAAACTTATTTTGGCTTTATATTTGTTGGCGAATTAGAATTTAGTAATTTTAGTCAATCGAGAGACAATTTAAGTTTTAATATAGATATAGGCGATTTGAAAAGTATTTACACAATAGATTTTTTTGATAAAAAAACAAATTCAAATCTAAAATATAATTTTAGTTTTTTCTTCCCTTTGGTTCAATATAGTAGAGATGAAAAAACAGGAATGTATATATATAAAACTGTTAATAATCAGTATATATCGAATGGTAGTAAAATTTCAAATTTAAAAGTAAAAGCCAGATTTACGAGTTTAAGTGGTATTAGTGGAAAACTAACAGTTAAACTTAAATATTATGGGCTATACATTTGAAAAATAATAGAGACTTCGGTCTCTAATATGGAATGGACGCTAATATGGCATCAGCAGCCGGCTCATAACCGGAAGATAGGCGGGTTCGAATCCTCCCCATTCCACCATATAGGATTATTAGAAGTGGGAAGAACGACTTCCCACTTCTACCTAAAATTTTAGTTTTTGGTAGGAAGATTGACAATGCATGAAAAAGAAATTTGGAAAGACATTCCAGGGTATGAAGGTTTATATCAAGTAAATCAATGGGGCGACATTTATAGTTTATATACTCACAAAAAATTGAAATGGAGCTTGCATAAAGATGGATATAAACAGTATAACCTTCATAAAAACAAAAAATCTTATATAATGACAGCGCATAGATCTGTTGCATTGGCTTTTATTCCTAATCCAGACAATTTACCATTGGTAAATCACAAAGATGAAAATAAATTAAATTGTTACGTGGGTAATCTTGAATGGTGTACTGAATCTTATAATATTAAATATAATGGAAACCGATCTGCGCAAGCACAATTTGATAATTATGCAAAAGAGTTTTATGTTTATGATTTTGAATTGAATTTGCTTGGCAAATTCATAGGTATGATTGAGATATTGATTTTCCCAAGGAATTAGTCAATTAATAAGGGAGGACATCTCTATAAAAATCGGTCTCAAAGAGAAAGACATCGGTATGTTTAAAGCTATTAATGTATCATATTATGATTCATTAGCTCAGATGGTAGAGCACCTGCCTTTTAAGCAGGAAGTCTGGAGTTCAAGCCTCCAATGAATCACCAGTAGAGAATTTATTTCCCTACACTTCTTGAAGCATTTTGTCTTTTGCATGTTTAACTTCCATTTTATAAACAAAAACCTTCTCTGGATAGAGGAGGTTTTTGTTTATTTTGTCTATTGATTTTTATATATAAAAATGATATTCTATTTATAGAAAATTAGAGGAGGGCAATAAGATGAATAAAAATTATTTAACTTATTTGAAAGCTGAAAGCAGGTCTCCTAATACCATTTCTTCTTATATTCATTATGTACAATCAGCTTTAGATTTTATAGGAAAAAAAGAAAAAGATATTGACTATAATGACATCAATAATTGGCTTGCTAATAATGATTTATCCTCTAATACCAAAAGATTGATGAAAGCAGCAATTAAAAATTATTTTGATTTTTTAGTCAAAACTAATCAAATTATGACGAATCCTGTTTTTCAAATTAATCTTCCGGCATTGAAAGTAAAACAAAAACATTGCCCGAAATCTTATATGATTAGAGGATTGATTGATAATTGCTTTAATATAAGAGATCAAGCAATGATTATGTTTTTAGCTACGACTGGGTTGAGATTTAATGAAATGATTAATATTACATTAGACCAATTTAATAACATGACAGGCGAATCTGGAAGAGAAATTGAAATTGTAGGAAAGGGTAGCAAACGAAGAACAGTCTTTATCAATGATGATACTAAAAGATTAGTAGATAAATATTTGTTAATTAGAGGCGAACAAGAAGGCCCTTTGTTTATTACTAACAGAAACGATAAAGTTAAAAATAATAATTTCAACTTAATGTTAAAACAAGTAGCAAAAAAAGCTGAGATTCCTTTTTGGCAAGACGTTTCTGCTCACTGGCTTAGAGTGGCTTTTGCGACGACTAAGGCGAATAGTGGTATTCCATTACATATAATCCAATATAGTTTAGGCCATAGTAATATTAAAACCACTATGGGGTATATAAAAAACGATCAAGAAGCAATTAACAAAGCAATGATGACTATGGCGTTTTAATATTTATTGAAGAAGGGTATTGTATATGGCAACCGGATATACTATTTATATTGAAAACGGAGAAATTACTAACGGTAAAGATTTTTTATTATTATGTGCTCAAAAAGATGAATCTATAACTCGTCCAATTAGTAAATATAAAAAAAATAATTATGAGAATGCTAAACGCTCTTTAGAAGAAGTAGTTGAAATAAGTTTAGACGAAGCAAAAAAACGTATGAAAATAGAATATGATAATAATATCTATCATGCTATGAATAATCTTGAAAAATTGAAAGCAAAAAGTGCTTGTTACAAGAAAATTCGCAATGAAATAGAGAGATGGATTCCTCCGAATGAAGAATGTTTTTCTATTAAGAAATTTGCTCTTGAACAAATTAATATAAGCGATTCTTTTTCTGAAGGTATTGAGCGTTATCAACAAATTATTAATACGCCGTTTGATGACAGCGATGAAGCTGCGATTAAATATATACAAAAACTAATTAATGTGCGTAAAAATAATATGGAGCGTGCTAAAAAACAATATGAAGATGAAATTAGACGTATAGAAAGAAGAAAGCAATTTGTAAACGATTTTGTTGAAAGTCTTAAACAAATTGAGGAAGAAAACAAATAATGACAAAAGAAAATAAATAAGAAAGGAGGAATGTCAATAGATGAGAAAGCCAAATATGACTCCTGAAGTATTAGAAGCTATTCATTTAATGTTTGAAGATTACCCAGATATAGAAGCTGATTGTTATTTATACTTATCAGCTTTGAATACAGACAATTATTTATTATCTTATTTATCAGATCAAGCAAAAAATGAATTAAATAGAATGAATAGATGTGTTGTTTGTGGAGATGAATTAGATTATTATACTTTTACAGAAGAATATGATGAATTAGAGTATAGAGATAAAAAAAATGTAAATGAGTGGTATTGTCCAAATTGTAATATTTTTTATTGATTGTTTTTAAGAAAGGGATAAGTATGAGTATTAATGAATCTATTTTGCAAAGAACAAAGAATTATTTTAGATGTGTTGGCACCTTGTATGAAACTAATTTGAAGCGGGAAGTTTGTGATATTAAAATTACAAATGAAAATGGTCAATCTGAAAAAGTCGAAGGAGAAAGAATTAATGGCGGATTCACAGTGAGAACAGCGAATGGAATTCATACATTTAATGTATATGGAACTAATCTCACTAATAAAGGAAAAGAGAATCCGATGTGGCCTATGTATCTTAAAATGTTGGAATGGGTCCCTGAAATTGACAGAAAAGATGATGAAATTCCCACCTCTTTAAATGTAGAAGGAACTATAAGAATTAATGATTATGTTAATCAACAAGGAAATGTTTCCACTACTTTGAGATGGAATGTTAATAAAGCACAAAAAGCAAAAACTGTATTAGATGAAAATGTTCCTACTGGAACTGCACTTAAAGCAACTCTTTATATTCAGTCTATCAAAAAAGAAATTGTTAATGAAGAAGAAACAGGGCGTTTGTTACTAACTCTTTATGGTGCTGATAATAAAGGCGCATGCTTTCCTGTAAAGGCCATTGTGAATGAAGATTTGGCTGAAGATTTTGAAGATTGTTATGAAGTGGGAATGACTGTACCTTTTGATTTTGAGCTTATTGCACGACATATTGGAGGACGCGTAGGAGAAAAGAAGTTTGGAAGAAAAACAAAAGTTGCAGTTAATAATGGTTTTGATGTTCAAGAATTGATTCTTGTAGGTGGAGAAGATGAGATCGAAGAGCCAGAATCTCTTGTAGAAACAGATGAAAATGGCAATGAAGTTCTTGTTAAAACTGATTGGATTAATCCTACTACTATGGGCAAAGCTATTAAAATTAGAGAAAATTATTTGAATGAATTAGTAGGGAAAAGTAAAGATGATAGCAAAAAAACTTTACTTCAGACAAAAAAAGAGGCTGCTAAGGAAAGGTTGAAATCTAAGGCGACAACTAATACTCCTTGGGATACAGATTTTGATAATGATGATGATAGTTTTGATTTTGAAGATTTAAATTGGTGAAATTATGGGAAAATTTGACATTACTGAAATTACTAAAACTACAATTACTACTGGATTAGCAGGAAAAATTATTGGCATTTATGGAACAAATAATACAGGAAAATCTTATGTTTCTGCAAGATTGTTTCCTGGCAAAACTCTTTGGTTAGCTACTGAAAAAGGGTATAATGCACAAAGCGATCTTTATGTATATGATATTGAGAATTGGCATGACTTTAGAGATGCTATTAATCAGCTTACTACCAGGAATAAAAAGAAGAGAGAAAAAGTTCGTGAAATGTATGATTGTGTAGTTGTAGATACAGCTGATAAAATTCCAAATTTATGCACTCAATATATTATTTCTCGTTATAATGAAGAACAGTCTGCTAATTTTACTGATTTTAATCCTATCAATGAAATTAGTGCTATTCCTTTTGGAGGAGGATATGTTTCTCTAAATAGAGAAATTGATATTCAAATTAATAAATTGGCTTTGTCAGGATATTGTGTTGTTCTTATTTTTCATGATGAAATTAAAACAATGAAAGATGAAAAGAATAGAGAATATGAATATATTATTCCTAAGACAACATTCAATAAAGCAGGTAATTGTTTAAAAGATATTCCTGATTTTATGATTTATTTGGAATTACAAGGAATTGGAGATGATGGGATTCCTATTTTATCCAGAGGGCATTGTGTTCAGCATAAAGAGTTTTTTGCGCGTAGTAGATATACAGAGTGTCAACCGATCATTGATCCTTTTACAGAAGAAAATTTGAAGAATGCTATTAAATTAGCTTGTGAAAAAGAAGCTGAGAAATTAGGAGTAAAAGCAATTACTTTCGCAGAAGAAGAAAGCAAAAAAGAAAAAGTCAAAGAAGAAAAAAGTAAAACTTATGAAGATTTAAAAAATATGATTCAACCAATCTATAAAGCGCTATATACAGCTAAGTATAAAAATTTTGTAGATTCAGTGGTGACGCAATATTTAGGAGAGAATAAGAAGATCAGTCAAACTACTAATGAAGATAAGGATTCTTTGCAATATATTTATGATAAATTATTAGATTTTGCAGAAGAAAAAAATGTAGATTGGGAAGAATCTTAATGTTTTAATATGATATGAGTATATGTTCTATTTGTGGTAAAGAAATAGATAGAGGCAAGAAATATCAAAATGAAAGATATAAAAATATTATTGTTTGCAGTAAAGAATGTTATGAGCAATTAATAGAAATAAAAAAGAACGCTGTAAAAAAAGAGCCATATCCAGATTATAATGTTTTATTAGATTATATTAAAGATCAATGGCTTGGCAGTGAAAATGTAAATTGGTTACTGACAGTTAAATTTATTAAATTTCTTGTAGAAAAAAAGAATATGTCTTGCAAAGACATCTATAATGTAATAAAATATGCAGTAGAAATAGAAGGATATAGTATTCAATTTGAATATGGATTAGGGCAAATATTTCCGAAATATATTGAGCCATTCAATAAATTTATGGAAAAAATAAAAAACAATAAACAGAATGCTAAACAAATTGATATTCAAATAAATACTATTCCTTTTATTAAACAAAAAAGAAGGGTTAAAGAAGAACAATGGGATTAAAGGATTATTTAAAAGAGATGATTTGTATCATTATTTTATTAATTGGGAGTATTGTAGGATGCTATATATTAAAAAATCCTGTAATATATATTACATGCGATTTATTAATTATAATTAAATTTTTTAATTTATTATTTTTGAAAAAGTGAGAAATATTTATGCTTTATAATATAAATTTATCCTCTTTGCTTTTAGGGTGTTTAATGAAACAACCGTCTCTTTTAACTCTTCCTCAATTCCCTTTGTCTAAACAAGATTTTGAGCCTGAATTATTTCATAAAATTATTTATGTTGCAATTAATAAATTGGTTCATAATGGAATACAAGAAATTACAGAAATAGAAATAGAAAATGTAGTAAAAACAAAACCTGCTTTTTTGGAAGTTCTACAAGATAATAATTATCTTGATTTTATTGTTAATGTAAAAGAACTATCTATTATAGATAACTATGAGTATTATTATAATACTATTCGTAAATTTTCTTTGTTGCGAGAATTGCAAGATAACGGTTTTGATATTAGAGAATTTTATGATGAATTATCAGAAGAAAATAACCAATTAGCACAATTTGAGAAACTTACTATTCAGGAAATATTAAATAGAATAGAATTTAAAAGTATTCAATTAAGAACAAAGTATGATGTTAAATATGTGAGAAATGAAATGAGAGCAGGAGAAGGCACAGAAGAATTATTATCTGAATTTGAAGAAACTCCTGCTTTTGGGGCATCTTTGTGTTCTCCGTATTTAACTACTTTGTTTCGTGGATGGTGTTTAGGACATTTAATAATGGAGTCTGCACCTTCATCTACTGGTAAATCTCGAATGGCAGTGGCAGATTTATGCAATGTATCAGTAGATCAAATTTGGAATGATGAACAAGAAGATTTTATTATTAATCCTAATTATCAAGGTTCGGGATTATTTATTCATACTGAATTAGATACTCGTAAAGAAATTAATCCAATGTTTTTAGCTTGTATATCAGGAGTAAATGAAAAACATATTACTATGGGGACTTTAAATAAAGAAGAAAAATTTAGAGTTCTTAAAGCTGGAGAAATATTAAAACAAAATAATTTAACTCTTGTAGATATGGCCGATTTTACTTGTCAAAGTATAGAGAGAAAAATAAAAGAATGTGTAGAAAAATATAATATATATTATACTGTTTTCGACTATGTGCAATTAAATTCTTCTGTCGTTGCCGAATATAGACAGAATACAGCAGTACAAGCAAGAGAAGATTTGGTTTTAAGGAACATTACATTGGAATTAAAAAATATGGCAGAAAAATATTCAGTGGGAATAAAAACAATGAGCCAATTAAATGGAACTGAAAAAACGATTGATTTTCCTGATGAAAGTTGTTTTTCTGGCGGCAAATCTCAAAAAGTGAAATTAGATGCTGCTTGTATTACTTTACCTGTAAAAAATAGAATAAAAGAATTTGCTCATATTAAACCCTATATTAAAAAAGTAGGATTTAAGGGCGAAACTATTATGCCAAATTTGGTTAGTTATATTGTTAAATCAAGATTTGGTGAATATGCAGATCAAAAAATAAAAGTATGGCGTTATTTTGATCGAGCACGTTTTAGAAATACAGATTATTTTTGTACAAATCAATATGATGAATTAATCAATATATAGGAGAAAAGATAATGATTATCCCCCCCCCAGTTTGAGTCATTAAATAAAAAAACAACTTTATTAGGAAAACAATCATATGTAGTTCAAGGAGGAGCTTTTACAGGTAGCAACAATTATAAGTATCAAAATGTAAATTTTTCATATAAAGAAGAATATTTATATAAAATATTTTCTTTTTTTAAAATGGAAATTACTATTAATTCGAGTGTACAATTAAGTAATGCTAATGGATTTTTATCTTTTGCCTTTAAAAATAGCTCCAATGAGTGGTTTAGGGCTAATTGGGGTGATATATATAACAAAGAAATTACTGTTAGCAAATATTTTTATGTAACAAAAGCATCCCTCAATTATGATTATAATTATTTAGCTCTTAATTATACTATGTATGATTTTGCTAATATGGAGTATACTCTTTCAATATATTCAAGTACTAATCCATATATTCCATTTTGGTATCTTCCTTATGTAAATAATATTATCCCTCCTTCTTCGGAAGTATTAAATATTGATATTAAAATAGAAGGAATCGAATAAAAAGGTGATTATTATGTATCAAAGAATTGAAAAACTTTCTGAATCTCCTTGTTCTAAATGTGGTAGTAAAAAAAAATGCGATAAAAAACTAAAAAAGAATGATAATTTTCTTGATATTAAAAATCAAGTATTTAGTGATAAAAATTTTAATTACAAAGAATGTGGCTTATGGATAGCCTTAAACGCTCCAGAAATGGTAGAAATTTTTGATTAAAATTTTTGCAAAATGGGTTGACAAGAAGATAGAAAAATGATATAGTAATAACACTGAAAGCGATATAAGAGAAATACAAAAATATTTCTCTTATATATGCCGGGGTGGTGGAATTGGTAGACACCTGAGACTTAAAATCTCATGGAAGAAATTCCGTGCCGGTTCGAGTCCGGTCCCCGGCACCATGTTTGAAATAAAATAATAAGTTTTGTTTCAAACAAAAAAGGCATGGCTTTTATTATTGGCAAACCGAGAATGACGGTTAGAATATCATTCATTCGTAGGCGATAGGAAACCTTTCTTTGTACTGTTCAGGGTGTCTCGCTACCTTAACGCGAAGCTGGTGTTTAATGTGTATACCTTCGCAAAAGGGAAGTAGAAAATTCTACTTCCCTTTTACATATTCAATGAAATACAAAGGTAGCTAATTTTTCTTTGTCTTTTTTCAAAGATGGAGATTCAACCACTTGTTTACGCAAAGTAGGCTCCGTGTCCAATTCTTTTTTCAACTTCTCAAATGCAGTATCATCTTTTACGAAAAACTCTTTAGTAATAGACGAAGTAGCCATATCAACACCTCCTTTTGATTAGTATATCTAATTTTGAAAATTTTGTCAATTTATCTTGACAAAATAAAATAATTATTTTATAATATAAAAAGCATATTAGAACGGCAAGTTCAATTTTATATTGCGCAATATAAAAAAAGAGGAAGAATAATCTTTCTCTTTTTAACGGGTTGATACTCACCGTGATGCCTATTTGATGAATAGGGCGCCGCCCAGGAGTATTGTAAAACTAAATCATCACGCCAAGTGGTTGGGCTAATGACTCGGGTCAACCGAGGGAGAAGGAACGAGTTTCCCAGAAAAAAAACAAAAGTAGAAATACTTTTTAAAATCGTGTTAATAGCTACATCCTTTGGGATGTAGCTATTACTTTACGAATTGAAGATTGTGATCTTATTACTTGACAAATTGATAATACAATATTATAATAAAAAGACAGAATTTAAACACAACATATTGTGTTTCTAAGAAATAAAACTATTGGAAGGGAAAAGCGTAATGATTAAACAAATCCAAAAACGAGATGGTAGATTAGTCTCTTTTGATAAACACAAGATTAAGGTTGCTATTGGAAAAGCATTTGAAGCCAGTAAAGAAAAGAAGTCTAAAAAAACGGTTACTTTTCTTGCTGATAAGGTAGAGTCTATACTTGAGGCAGAAAATAATGATAATATTAATGTAGAACATATTCAAGATATAGTTGAACAGACTTTAATGACTAATGGGTTTATTAAAACTGCCAAAGAATATATTATCTATCGTTTTCAACGTAATCAAATTAGAGAGCAAAATTCTCCTTTAATTTCTACTTATAAAAATATTACCTTCTCCTCCGCCAAGGACAGCGATATTAAGCGAGAGAACGCCAACATCGACGGAGACACAGCCATGGGCACCATGCTCAAGTACGGCAGCGAGGGGTCCAAGCAGTTCTATCAGATGTTTATGATAAAACCAGAGCATGCACAAGCTCATATAAATGGAGATATTCACATCCATGACATGGATTTTGCCCCTATGGGGACCACCACCTGTACCCAGATTGACCTGATTAAGCTCTTTGATGGGGGCTTCTCCACAGGGCATGGTACGCTGCGAGAGCCCAACGATATTGCCTCTTATGCGGCCCTGGCCTGCATCGCTATTCAATCCAATCAGAATGATCAGCATGGCGGGCAAGCCATTGTGAACTTTGATTATTCCATGGCTTTAGGAGTACGAAAGACATTCAAAAAACTTTATCTAAAAAATTTAGCTAAAAGTCTAATTTTGCTTGTGGACAACACAATTTTAGAAAAAGATATTAAGAATAATGCTCAAAAGATCGAAAAAGACAAAAATCTTGTGCCTGAATTAGAATTAAAAAAATGCGAGCCTTATTTTGAGGAAGAGAAAGCATTCTTAATGAATTATTGTAATGATAAAGAAAAGATAAGGCAATGCCAAAGATTTGCTCATCAGCAAGCAGTTAAAGAAACTGATCGAGCAACTTATCAAGCTATGGAATCTTTAATTCATAATTTAAATACTATGCACTCTCGAGCAGGAGCTCAAACGCCGTTCTCTTCGATTAACTATGGAATGGATACCAGTCCAGAGGGAAGATTGGTAATGAAAAACATTCTATTAGCAACGGAAGCTGGTTTAGGCAATGGCGAGACTCCTATTTTCCCTATTCAAATTTTCCGTGTTAAAGAGGGAGTAAATTATAATCCAGAAGATGTAAATTATGATTTATTTAAATTGGCTATACGTTGTTCAGCTAAAAGACTATTTCCTAACTTCTCTTTTGTTGACGCGCCTTTTAATCTTCAATATTATAAAGAAGGACGCCCGGAGACGGAAATTGCCTACATGGGATGTGTCGCGAAGGAATCAGTCGTAACTTATCGTATTAATGAGATAATTTATGTAGAAAGTATAGAGAGAATGTTTTTCCGAGTAAAAGAATTATTAAATAAAGAGCCTTTTATTAAAGGAAAAACAGAATATTTTGATTTAACTAATGAAGAATTAAATATTGAAATTTATGATTCTAATGTTTCTGGATTTGTTAAAGTAAAAACAGTATTACGGAACTTAGATGTATATGGGTGGAAAAAAGTAGTTTATAGTAATGGAAGAATCCTTGTAGCTACAAACGATCATCCTTTGCCTATTGATGGTTTAGGACGTACTTATGTACAAGATATTCCGTTAGGCAGTTATGCTCCTATTACTGTTCAACAACCTATAAATCTAAATTCTAATTCGTTTTTTAATAAAGAAGAAGCATGGTTAGCTGGAGTTATTCTTTGTGATGCTGGATTAGCAGGTGGAGCGGTTGATATTTATGTAGGTATGGATGAGTATGATATTGCTCAAAAATGTAATGAATTATTACCTAACTCTACTATTATAGAGAATCATCGTGATGAAAAAGGAAATTACTTGACAATTCATTGCGGTTCCGTTGCAATGTCCAATAAATATATTTCTTTATTTGAGGGCGGAATTAAACAAAAACGTCGCATTCCTCATGAAATTTTTAATTCTTCTTATGAAATTCGACTTGCGTTTTTAGCAGGATTAATGGATGCAGATGGATATATTAATAAAAAAGCATCTAAAAAAGGCATTGGGTTACGTGCTCAAATTGGAAGTGTAAATAAAGAGCTCGCTTTGCAAGAAATGTGTCTTATCCAAAGTTTAGGGTTTAATGCTAAATTATATGAGACTCATTATGATAATAAAAACAAAAATAAAACTGTATATAGAGTAGAATTTGGAGCTTCTAAAGATTTATTAATAGCAATGACTTGCGAAAAAAAGAAGAAGGGGCTTATATGGTCTAATACTTATCCAATGTCTCCTTTAATGTCTACACTTTCTCAAATTTCTGATATTAAAGATGCTGATTATATGAATGGAGAAATGAGTTACGACGTAGAGACAGAAAGCGATAGATTTGATGTTAATGGAATTAATAGTCATAACTGTCGCACAAGAGTAATTGGTAATGTAGTAGACCCTGAAAGAGAAATTTGTAACGGACGTGGTAACTTATCCTTTACTTCAATCAATCTTCCCCGTTTAGCAATAGAATCTAAAGGAGATATTGATTTATTTTTTAAGAAATTAGATAATATGGTCAATTTATGTATAGATCAATTATTAGAGCGATTTGAGCAACAGTGCAAAAAGAAAGTAAAAAACGCTCCATTTTTAATGGGTCAAGGCGTTTGGATAGATTCAGATAATTTAGATTGGGAAGATGAAGTCAGAGAAGTATTAAAGCATGGCACCCTATCAATGGGATTCATTGGATTAGCTGAAACTTTAAAATCTTTAATTGGAAAACATCATGGGGAAAGTGAAGAAGCACAAAAATTAGGGCTTAAAATTGTAGGTCATTTAAGGGAACGAATGGATGAAGAAAGTCAAAAGCGTAAATTGAATTTTACTTTATTAGCAACTCCTGCGGAAGGTTTATCAGGACGTTTTGTTAATATAGATAAAAAAAGATATGGAATTATTGAGGGGATTACCGACCGGGATTACTACACCAATTCGTTCCATGTGCCGGTGTATTATCCCATCTCCGCGTATGACAAGATTGCCATTGAAGCACCTTATCACGCCCTGACCAACGCCGGTCATATCAGCTATATTGAGATGGATGGAGACCCCACGGAGAACTTGGACGCCTTTGAACGGGTCATCCGTTGCATGAAAGAGAAGGGCATTGGCTACGGTTCGGTCAACCATCCGGTGGACCGGGACCCGGTGTGTGGATTCTCTGGGATCATCGGAGACCAGTGCCCCGGCTGCGGACGCCATGAAAATGATGGTGTGCCTTTTGATAGAATCCGTAGAATCACAGGATATTTAGTAGGAACTTTAGATAGATTTAATAATGCTAAACGAGCAGAAGAACATGATAGAGTAAAACATAGTGCTTAAAGAATACTTTTTTGTTTTATTATACAAATAAAAATATAATATAATATTAAAAACCCAACAGAGAGTGGCGCTGGATACTGGATGGCGCTATATAAATCAGAGCTTTATATTCAAGCCTAAGCATGCGAAAACTGCTTATCGTTACTACTCAATGACGGTTGGAACGATAACTTCTGCATGAGACGAGTGACGGTTCTAACTCGTCGGTAAAATAAAAACTGACCGAACGAAGTTATCCAACAGGGAGGGAAATTCCTTCCCTGTTTTTTCTTTTTAGAAAAATGCTGCTCTCAATATTGACTTTCTAATAAAAATAAGATATACTAATTAAAAAGTAGCAAACAAAATAAAACGCAATGCAGGAGGTATATTAAAAAAATGATTTATCTTGATAGTGCTGCTACATCTCGCTATTATGTCCCTGTGAAAGATTTTTTCAAAAATCCTCATGCTAATCATGCTTTAGGAATTAAAGCTCAAAAAGAAATGGACAAATGTAGAGAAATTATTAAAAAATATATTCATGTAAATGAAGGTATTGTAATTTTTGGATATAGCTCAACGGATTTAGCTAATAGATTGTTTAATCACCCTAAAGTTGTTGGAAATGGAGTATTTATTTTCGGTGATGAACATGAATCTTTTTATCAATATGATAATCCAATATGTACTTCCTATGTATTTCAAATACAAACATTAGTAAATAATATTACCGGTATTAAAAAACCTTTAGTTCGTAAAATGGAAAATACTTTTGTCATTGCGGATTATACTGCTGCTATTCATCACATGGTATTACCTGATAATGCAGAAGAATATTATGATGCAATTATTGCAAGTGGACATAAATTCAATGGACCTCAAGGAACTGGATTTATGTGGATTAGTGACCGTTTACAAAAATATTTAGGTGGTAATATTTGCGGTAATAATGAATATGGTTTTGTGCCAGGAACTCCCAATGTCAATGGGATTTTTGCTATGACAGAAGCATTGATAAAAGATGATTATACTTATATTTATAGTGAAGATTTATTGAAATCATTAAAAACAGTTTTTAATAGAAAAAATATAGAGTATAAAATTATAGGAGAAAATACAAATAAAATTGCTGCTATCAATGCAATTTATCTTCCTGGAATAAATGCAGATGCTTTAACCAATTATTTATCTACCAAAGCAATTTATATTAGTCCTGGACATTCTGCTTGTGCTGAAGCATCTGATTATAGAGTATTAAATTCTTATGGCTTAACAGATGAAGAAGCAGCTTGTACTATTAGAATTTCTTTTGATTCCCAAAATAATTATGGAGAAATTAATGAGTTGGCAAAAGAAATTAGTTATTTTACAGATAAATTTGTAAAATAATAATAAGGAGTATTTAATTTGAATGAACAAATTAATGTTAAAATACTCAAATCTAAACTTACAATAGAAGATCATAAGAAAATATTAAACTATCTTGATATACCAATTTTTAACGAAACAGAAACTACCATCAATTATTGGACAGGTGATAAAAACAAAGATGCTTATAAAGGTAGCCCAGGAAAATTAGTTTTTTATAAAGATAACAAAATTTATGTAGGATATACTTCTGGTCGAACTTATGATATTATTTCTCTTTGTCAAGTTCGATTAAATTTATTGAATAAAAAAAGTAATTTTTTAGATGCTATTAATTTTATTTTAGAATGTACTAATATTCAAAGTCAATCTGTCCAAAGAATTAATAAACCCAATGTTTGTAATTGGCAATCAAATTTAGAAAAATTTATAAGATTTAAAAATAATGAATCTATTTTTCAAGAATATGATGATTCTATCCTTTTGAATTTTTCTAATTCGTATTATGAAGGATGGATAAATGAAGGTATTAGTATTCAATCAATGATAAAATATGAAATACGATATTATGATTATACTAATCAAATTATTATTCCTTGTAGAAATAAAGATGGAAATTTAATTGGTATAAGATGTCGAAATTTACATCCAGATCGAATAAATTATGCTAAGTATATTCCTTTAATTTTATTCAACAATAAGTGTTATAAATTTAATACCAACAATGAATTTTATGGCATATATTATAATTGGCCTGCGATAAAAAAAAAGAAAGAAGTAATATTAGTAGAAGGAGAAAAAAGCGTCTTAAAAGCCGATACTTGGTTTAATACTAATAGTAATGTTTTAGCTTTATATGGATCACAATTAGGATTGCACAGAAGAAACCAACTTGTAAAAATGGGAGTAAACAAAGTTATTTTGGCTTTAGATAATGATTTTCATAATATAGGAGACAAAGAATATGATGTCTTTGAAAAGAAAATTTTTTCATTAGGGAAATTATTCAAAGGTTATGCCAAAGTCTCTGTTATTTATAATAATATTGGGCTTAAAAACGCTTATAAATGCTCTCCCTTTGACTTTACATTAAATGAATATAAAATGCTTTATGATAATCAAGAAGCATTATAATTAAATAAAAATGGAGTTATACTCCATATATGATAATATAATTTATGAAAGGAAAAATTATTATGGAAAAGAAAAATCGTTTTTATGAAAACAGAAAAGCTATTCAGATTTTGGGTAGAGAAAGAGGAGTCAGCATTGATGTTGCTTCTACTATGTATGCTCAAGAGCAAGGATGGACTGGTTGGCAAAAAGAAATGGATGAATGGAAAGCTATACAAAATTCTTACGTTCAAAGCCCTACTAAACAATTAGCTGATCTTTTTAAATAAGAAAGGACTTTTATGGAAGAAAAAAATACATCTTTGCCCATTATACATTCAGAAGATGATATTCCAGAAACTATGCTCGAAGAAATAAATAATGGAAAGGGAGAAGACGAAGATGAGTAATAGTCCCCTTGTTAGTTATACTAAACTTTCTCCCAATCACTCTGGAAAACGGAATCATGTAATTGATACAATTACTATTCATTGTATGGCAGGCAACGCCAGTGTAGAAACTTGTGGTGCTTTATTTGCTAATCCATCTCGTAAAGCCAGTAGCAATTATGGTATTGGAAGTGATGGACGAATTGCTTTGTATGTAGATGAAGCAAATCGGTCTTGGTGTTCTTCCAGTTCTTCTAATGATAATCGAGCTATTACTATTGAAGTAGCCAATAATGGCGGCGCTCCAGATTGGCCTGTATCAAACAAGGCTTATGCAGCATTATTAGATTTAGTAACAGATATTTGTAAAAGAAACGGTATCAAGAAGTTGGTATGGTCTACAAACAAAAATGATCGAATTAATCATAAAAATGGTTGTAACATGACAATTCACCGCGATTTTTCAAATAAAAGTTGTCCTGGAGACTATCTATATAATCGACACGGGCAAATCGCGGCTGAAGTAAACAAAAGATTGGAGGGAGAAGAAGAGGTGGATATTGCAAAGTTAATTTCTGAAATGACTAATGAACAGGCATATCAACTCATGCAAAAAGCAGAACTCCATGCTAAAACATTGGATGAACCTGCTTGGTCTAAGAATGAAGGGCATTGGGCAAAGGCTACGAAAGCTGGCATTGTAGATGGTAGCAGTCCGGAAAGATCTATGAAACGAGACGAAGTTATTGCGGTTCTGGGCAGAAAGAATTTAATTTAATTTTAAATAAAAATAAGAGGACTTTTAGTCCTCTTATTTTTATTTAAAATTGTATGATTTACTAATTGATTTTAAAAAGAAAAACTGGTACAATCTAAATAAAGAAAATAAAAAAAAAGAGGTGTAAACAATTACGATATGTTGCCTGAAAAGAAAATAGAAAAATATTTGCGAAATGCAAAAATAGTTTCTTTATTGAGTGATAATAAAAAAACTCGTGTTGGATGCGTAGTAGTATACAAAAATAAAATTATTAGTATGGGGCATAATTATGAAAATAAAACCAGTCCTTTGCAAAAAAAATATAATGAACTGAGAGGCTACGATCCTAATGATTCAATAAGTAGAAATACTTTACACGCGGAAATTGATGCGCTTCTTTCCATAGAGCAAAATGTAGAAAATTATAATAAAATACATTTATTTATTGTTCGTAGTAAACGAGATGAGTCAAATGGAATAGCCAGACCTTGTCCTGCATGTATGGGTTTAATAAAAAAAATGGGAATAAAAAATATATATTATTCCACAGAAAATGGTCCTGGCAGTTGGTGTTATGAAAAAATAAAAGAATAAATTATTCTTTTATTATAAAATACATAAGGAGATTAATATGGAAGTACAAGCATTATTACCAGAAATAACAAACAATTTTTTAGAAGATTATCTTATATCTTGTGGAGTAAATGATGTAGGCATATATTTAAGTGCCGACTTAAATTGTGTAGATAGTCCATTTCAATATATAGATATGGATAAAGCAGTATTAAGATTACAAAACGCTATTAAGAAAAAAGAAAAAATTGGTATTCTTATTGATTCTGATGCTGATGGTATTTTATCATCTGCCCTTTTATATTCTTTTTTAAAAAAATATTTGAATGTAAAAGATATTGTTATTTATAATCATATTGGAAAACAACATGGATTAGTTCAAAATGAACAAGAGAATATTATTTCACAAATCGTTCAAAGTGATATCAGTCTTTTATTTTGTCCTGATTCTGCATCCAATGACGTTGAACAAGTTAATTTACTTAAAGAATATGGTGTTGATGTTATTATATTAGATCACCATGAAATTGAAAAAATAAATTCTAATGCCATAGTAATTAATCATCATAGAAGTAAAAATTTGAATACTGCTTTGTCTGGATGTGGTGTAACATTTAAATTTGTACAAGCATATTCTCAAAAAATGGACATTGATATTAAAAATCAATATTATGATATGGTAGCTATTAGTTTAGTTACTGATATGTGTAATATGACATCTTTGGAAAATCATGCTTTATTTAAATACGGAATTAATAATATAACAAATCCAATGATAAAAGCAATGATTGAAGAATATTCTTTTAGAGATATAAGTCCATATAATATAGCTTGGTCTATCTCTCCTAAAATCAACTCTGTATTTAGAGCCGGAACATTAGAAGACAAGAATAATTTTTTCTATTGTTTTGTAGAAGAAAGACCAATTTTTCAAGGATTAGATATTTGTGAATTTTGTCACAAAAATCAAAGAAAAATTGTGAATACTTTGACAAAAGAATTAAACTCTAATTTAGAAAAATATGATAATGTAATTATTGGTTTTGCTTTTAATGAAGAAACTGTTTATAATGGATTAATTGCTAATAAAATTGCAGGTGCAAATCATAAAACCACTTTAGTTATTAGAGAAACACAAGATAAATATATGGGTTCTTTAAGATCACCAATAGACATTGCTAATAAAATTAATGATACTGGTTTAGCTTTATGCCAAGGACATTTGCAAGCATGTGGAATTGAATTAGAAAAAAATAAATTGAATGATTTAGTTGAATGGTTCAATCATCAAACTTTTTCTATAAAAAAGAATGTGTCTGCTATTATTGAAGCTAAACAAATCACTCAATCTTTATGCCAAATAATAGAGAATAATAAAGATTTGTGGAATAGTAGCGAAGCAGCTAAAATAACAAAGCCAAAGTTTTATATTACTTTTTCAAATGACAGTTATAATATTTACACCAATAGAACAACAACAATTAAATTTAATGTAAATGGCACAAATATTATTAAATTTAGAGCTAAAAAAGAAGATGTAGAACTAATAGAAAAAGAAGATTGTAAAATCGAAGCTATTATCACTTTATCTATTAATGAATGGAATGGTAATAAATATCCGCAAGCTATTATTGAAGAATGGGAAATCGTACCCACAACAAAAAATTCAACATTATACGATAATAATAATTGGGCGTGTAATTGGTAATATATAAAAATGAAATATACCTTATTGATTACAGAAATAAAAAAGAAAGAAAAGATTTTATATTTGAAATCTTATGGTTATTATAAAGATTTAGTCTTTGTTGTAGAAAGACAAAAGCTGTACGGGAAGCGGAAAGACCATTATACTCACTCATTTTATGGATGAATATTTAAAAAGTAATCATAAAACGGTATTTATTTGGCTTACTCCCGGTAAAGCCAACCTTGAGGAACAAAGTAAAGAAAAATATGATACTTAAAGGAGAGATATAATGGCTAATTTTGCAAAACCTACTTCTGCATCATGGGTTGGGCCTAAAAGGTGGATGAAAACAATGAGCACTAATATATCAAAACAAAAGCGTGAGGACTTGCTGAATAAAATCAAAGAAATCCGAGCCTTTATTTCTGCTGCTCCGCAGGATGAAAATACAGGCAATTTGCTTTCCTATCTTTCTGATTTAGAGAAAGATGTAAACGGAAAAAAATACGGACTTGTATTTGAGGAGCACCGTGAGAAAATTGACGAGGTACTTGACAGCCATACCCCTGTATTGAACGAAGAGAAAGACCTCTTCATCGACAACGGCGGACAGATGAATTTTCTCATTGAAGGGGATAACCTTGCTTCTCTTAAATTACTCGAAAAGACACACAAGGGCAAAATTGACCTTATCTACATAGATCCGCCATATAATACGGGTAAGGATTCTGAGGAGGGTGGCGGATTTATATATGATGATAGGTTTGTTGATGCAAACGATACATTTATTCACAGCAAATGGCTATCCTTTATGAAACAAAGGTTGTTAAAAGCAAAACGATTACTAAAAAACGATGGCGTGATTTTTATATCTATAGGAAAGGAAGAAAATGCTACTTTAAGAATTCTGTGCAATGAAATTTTTGGCGAAAATAATATGTTAGGACAACTTGTTAGGAGAACAAAAACTACAAGTTTTCGTGGGAATTATTTTGCCTTAAGATTAGACTATGTTTTATGCTATTGTGGTGGAACTACTTTACCTGATAAATTTATGGATATAACTGACAAATCAAAATACACAAAAATCGAAACAAAAGGTAAATACAAAGGTGAGCTTTATAAAGATGATACGGCGTTCTATCTTTCGACATTAGAAACTCGACCAAACCAAAGGTATTGGATTGAATGTCCAGATGGTGAGTTAGTGATACCGCCTGGAATAACATTCCCAGATGTCAATATTGATGGGGAAAAAGCTGTTCCAGCAAACAATGATGGTGTATGGCGCTGGGAAGTTGAGCAGTACAAAAATAAAAAAGGTCTACTATCTTTTAAGAAAACAAAACGCTCGCCACTTCTAAATCAAAATGGCAAACAAGCAAGCTGGAATATCTATACAAAATCGTATTACTGCGAAAAAAAGGACAATGGAAATATTCCTACTGAATTATTACTCGACTTTTTAAATAGAGTTGGTACCAAGGAAATTAAAGATCTCAAATTAAATTTTACATTTCCAAAACCCAGTTCTTTAATTTCTTATTTAATTCAAATAACAAACAAAAGTACAGATATTACAATACTCGATTTCTTCGCTGGTAGTGGAACTACAGGACACGCTGTAATGAAACTAAATGCAGAAGACGGTGGCAATCGTAAATTTATCCTTTGTACCAATAATGAAAACAATATTTGCCGTGATGTTACATACGAGCGTATCAAGCGTGTGATTGACAAAGAAGGGTGTTCTGCAAGTCTCAAATACTATAAAGTTGATTATGTTCCCATCTCTGATCGTATGTACTACGAATATGCGGACGAGTTGATAAAACATATCCGTGAACTTGTTGAGCTTGAAAACGGCGTGAATTTCACGGGTAATGCAGAAATTGCTATCGTACTGACTGAAAAAGAACTTGACAATTTTATTTCTCAACTAAAAAACAATACCAAATGTCAGAAACTATACTTAGGGCATGATATATTGATGGATGCCCAGCAAGCACAAGCTTTAAAAGATAGGAAGATCACAGTAAATATTATTCCTGACTACTATTACAAAGAATTGGAGGGCTAAAAATGGATATTACCCTTGCGAACTTTCAGATAAAAGCTATCGCCGATTTAACTGAAGCAATGGAACAGCCGAATAGAGATATTATCCTCAATGGGAGAATGATAAATTAAATGATAAAGAAAGAAGTATAATGGAACATATGGGAGTTAAAACTTATGAGCTACTTTAGTATTCACAATCATTCGGATATTGGCTCTAATGCAGGGCTTGGTTTTCCAGATACAATTTGTCGTGTACCTGATCTAATTCAGAGAGCTTATGATTTAGGATTGCCTGGAATAGCTTTGACAGATCATGAATCATTAAGTGGACATATTCAAGCACTTAATTATTATAATTCTATGGGAAAAGATCGTTCTTTTACATTAGGATTAGGCAATGAAATTTATCTTGTTCCTGAAGAATGGGATGAGATAAATAAAGAACATCATAATACATATCCGTACTGTCATTTTATTTTATTAGCTTTAGATAATGACGGACATAAACAACTTCGAGAACTTTCTACAAGAGCTTGGAAAAGAAGTTGGAAACAAAGAAGAATATATCGTTGTCCTACATATTATTCAGATTTAGAAGAAATTATTAAACCCAATCAAGGACATGTTATTGCTTCGACAGCTTGCTTGGGCGGAATAATTAGCAGATTATTATTGGACAATAAATGGGAAAAAGCATTTGGAGAAAATGGAGAATTAAACAAATTTATAAATATTTTTGGGAGAGATAATATTTATCTTGAAATTCAACCTCCTAAAGATGCAAATTGCGATCAAAGTAAAGTCAATAGATTAATGTGGAAAGGTCATGAATTTACAGGAATAAAAATTATTCCGAGTTCCGATTCACATTATCTTAAAAAAGAAGATGCTTTTATTCATAAAATTTATTTAAATTCTCAAGAAGGAGATAGAGAAGTTGATGAATTTTATGCAACAACTTATCTTATGTCTCCTGATGATCTTCGAGAACATTTGTGTATAGATTTTACAGATGAACAAATAGAACAAATGTTTGAATGGTCTGTGGAAATTTGTAATAGAATAAAAGGATATAATTTTAATCATGATCCAATTATTCCTCAAATTCCAAAAGAAAAAATCCCAGATTCATTTACTATTCAGCATTGGTTCAAAGAATATTATAAAAATTATCCTGATTTTGCTTATTATGCTCTTAATAAAAACAATAACAAATGGGAAGAATATTTTTTTTATCAAGTGGAACAAGGATTAAAATCTAAAATAGTAGATAAAGGAAAAGATTTACAATTATATATTGCTCGACTTAATGAAGAATTTGAACAATTTAGATTGATTAGTGAACAACTGAATACTTCTATTCCTTCTTATTTTTCTTCTATGTCAAAAATTATTGATCTTATATGGGAATCAAATAGTTTGGCTATGCCCGCTCGTGGTAGTAGTGCTGCGTCATTAACTAATTATCTTTTAGAAGTTACTCAAATTGACCCTGTTCCATTAGGAAACTACTTTCCTTTCTGGAGGTTTTTAAGTGTCGAACGTGGAACAGAGCTTCCAGATTAACAACATAGTCTGGCTATATGGTGACATATAGAAAACAAGATGGTGAACCCGTACTTGCGGGGTGTGTCTAAAAAGATGCTAACAGTGAAAATCTTGGCCTACTGAATCGGGTTATGACAACACTGTGCCAAGGCCAAAAGGCAAGGTGCAACGACTAAGTGGCATTATGGTGAAATTCCTATTGTCCAGCGCCATCCTCTCTATTCTTATAGAGATGAAGATATAGTCTGATCTCATAGAAAATCATAACTATGAGCTAACACAATGATTGATAATGATTCAGAAGCTTCTAAAAAGAAAACAATTATAGCAAAAATTAAAGAATATTTTGGAGAAGATAAAGTATTAAATATTATAACTTTTTCAAAAATTTCTTCTAAAACTGCTATACAAAAAGCCTGCAAAGGATTAGATATTAATAATGATATCGCAGGTTACTTAAAATCTTTGATTCCCGTAGATCGTGGTAAAGTTGCTAAATTAAAAGATTGTTTATTTGGTAATAAAGAAAAAGGAATCAAACCAGTATATGAATTAGTCTCTGAGATGAAAAAATATCCTAAGTTGCAAGAAACTTGCTTAGGAATTGAAGGACTTGTAACTAATAGAGGGATTCATGCTGCGGGTATAATTATATGTAACGAACCTTATACCAATTTTCTATCCGCTATGAGATCACCAGATGGAACTTTAATTACTGGATATGATTTAATTGATGCAGAACAAGTAGGTTGCGTTAAATTTGATATGCTAACTACTACATGCACTGATAAAATTCATAAAACTTTAGATTATTTGGTTAAATACAATAAAATAAAACCGGGGAAAAATTTGAAAGAAACTTATTATAATTGGATACATCCTGACGTATTAAATTATGATAATCCTGAAATGTGGAAAATTATTCCTACAATTTATTCAGTATTTCAATTTGACACTCCTATTTCAGTTAAAGCTCTGGAAGCTACAAAACCTAAATCAGTAATGGATTTATCAGCGGCTAATAGTTTATTAAGATTACAACCTGAAAATAGTTCTATTACACCTATTGATTCTTATATTAAATATAAAAATAATCATCAAGAATGGATAGAAGATACTAAAAATTTTGGATTAAACGATAAAGAGCGCGAAATTCTTTGGAAGTATTTAGGCGATGCTTATGGATTAGCAGATAGTCAAGAAAAAATTATGCGTCTAAGTATGGACCCAGAAGTATCTGGATATAGCTTAAAAGAAGCAAATAAATTAAGAAAATCTATCGCTAAAGTTTTGGCATTTGGCGCTTTATGTGGTAACATATAAAGAAAAGGGAGCAATATCGGAGGAAGCTAAGTTGTTATTAAATAATAAGCTAACACCGAGATAAACGACCAGATAGCGCAAGGCTGGTTGTCATCGTAACGCATAGGAGCTGAATAAATATAATGCCCCCAAGAGTGTTCCCCATCCTTATGGGATGAAAATGTATGCTGACCTTATGGGAAACCATAAGAACTATGGGATAAAAAGCCCATAGGATAACAATGTGAAAAAAGATGAAAAACTCCAGGCTGAAGCTAAACAACAATTTTTTGAATATGGACGAAAAATTGGAACAAGAGAAGTATTTTTAGATTATATATGGAATGTAGTATTTGCAGCAAGTATGGGATATTCGTAAAAGATTGTTTAACCTAAACCTTGTGGCATGGTTATTCAATTAAGCGCCTCATAGTAGTAATATTATGAGTGGAGTTTGTGAACTGTTTGGTCAACAGGTGTGTGAATTATATTCATGCTAACAGAAAAAGCCTAAACTGAAAACAGCAAGGTGATTCTGTGCTAAGTTATAAGAGGTTTTAATATGCAATTATATAACGGCGATTGTTTAGAAGTAATGAAATCAATTCCAAATAAATCTATTGATTTAATTCTATGTGATCTACCTTATGGTATAACTAAATGTAAATGGGATACTCCTATTGATTTATTTGCTATGTGGAATCAATATAATAGAATAATCAAAGATAATGCCCCAATTCTTTTATTTGCTCAAACTCCTTTTGATAAAGTTCTTGGATCATCTAATTTATCTATGCTTAAATATGAATGGATTTGGGAAAAAACACAGGCAACAGGTCATCTTAATGCAAAGAAAATGCCGATGAAAGCACATGAAAATATTCTTGTGTTTTATAAAAAATTGCCAATTTATAATCCACAAAAAACAACCGGCCATAAACCCATTCATTCATATACTAAATATATTAAAACTCAAAATAATACAGAACTATATGGATATATGAAACAAGAAATATCAGGCGGAGGAGAAACAGACAGATACCCAAGAAGTATTATCACTTTTGCTTCTGACAAACAAACTTGTCATTTACATCCTACTCAAAAACCCGTCACTTTGCTTGAGTATTTTATTAAAACTTATACGAACGAAGAAATGTTAGTCCTTGATAATTGCATGGGTTCTGGCTCCACAGGCATAGCCTGTATCAACACAAATAGGAATTTTATTGGAATTGAACTTGATAAACAATATTTTGATATCGCTAAAGAAAGATTAACTTCTTATAAAAAGTGCAACGACTAAGTGAACGGAAATTGACTACCGTTTGAGCGCAAACTACCCTAATCTTATAGATGGGTAAAGATATAGTCTGCTCTACATAGAAATATGTAGCTAACATTAAGGTTTCTCAATTACATTCATATAGCTATTCTATTGTAGCTCTTCAAGAACTTAATCTAAATTATTTTTATCCCAAAGTTTATTGGAATTGTGGTTGTCTTTCTGTTGAATCTATGGGACTTAAAGACAATGAAGATGGTACACAAAAAATTGGTAATACTAATTATGCAGAAATTTCAAAAGCCATATATAAGATGAAACAATCTGGTATAAATGTATTACCTCCTTCTATTAATAATTCTGATATAGATTATGTTCCCTCGGAAGAAAAAGATATAATATATTTTGGCCTTATAGGAATTTCTGGAATTAATATCAACATTTGCCAACAAATTATTGAAAATAGACCTTATAATTCATTCAAAAACTTTTATGAAAAAAATTGTTATGATGGTAGTTTAATTACACATAGCAAATTTATTCAATTAATTAAAGCAGGTTGTTTTGATGAATTTAATTCAGACCGAACAATAATAATGAAACAATATGTTATATTATCTACTCCTATTAAAGATACATTAACAATGTCTAATCTTCCAGAAATATTAAGAATTAAATGCAATATACCGAAAAATATTATCGAGCCTTATTATTTCAAAAAATATGTAATTAATAAGCAATTTTTATATGGACAGCATCCTAATTTTAAGACAAAGAAATTATATTGGTTAGATAATAAAGCTCTAAAATACTTTGAAAAACATTGTAAATTAAAGATGAAAGAAAATATAGATTGGTTACAAAAAGATGATTTAACTTTGATAGTTGACAAATCTTTAGAAAAAGTTGTTTCTTCTCAGATGCAATCTTTAAAAGATTATATTTCTGATCCTTCTTTTATGCGAGAATATAAAAATAAAGCGTATATATATTGTTATTCAAATATGTTGGATAATAAAGATACAAATCATTGGTCTATTGAATCATGTGGATTTTATTCCAATCAACATGAATTATCAAACATTAATAGAAAAGAATATAATATTTCTTTATTTGATGATATTCCTTTATCTCCTGTATTTTATACTGAAAAATATGGAAAAAGAGAATGGAAAAAATATGAATTATATCAAATTGCTGGAACAGTTATTGATAAAATTGACAATCATCATTTAGTTACTATTCTTGATATTAATAATAAAGTAATTCAATGCAAATTTGATAAAACTGATTATGCTTATTACAAAGCTCAAATTAGTGATATAAATGATAACAAAGGGAAAAATATAATAGAAACTTCTTGGTTCAGAAGAGGAACAACTTTGATTTTAACTGGTTATCGTATGGGCTTAAATGATTTTCGTATAAAAACTTATAAAAACTCAATCTATAACAAAAAAGTAAAAAAAATTTGTTCTATCAATAATCAAACCGGAGAAATTATTATTCAAAGCGATAGGCAAACAATTTAAAAACAAAATATTATAAACAGAGGACTCTTTTATAATAGTCCTCTGTTTATTTTTTTTTTTTTAAAAAAAACTATTAACTTTATACGTCATTTGTCGTATAATAGAATCACAGGCAAGGGGAAGCCAAGTAAAATGAAAGGAGAATATAGCACCATCAGAAAGGGGGTGCGAAGATTGACCGAAGAGCAAATAAAAGAACTGCTTGAACTTCTTAAAAAAGCATTAGAAAGTGAATCGGTAGAGCGTATCACAATCAGCATAAAGCCTAATAAAAAGAACAAACAGTCCTAACAAATATGGTGGCGGGTATCCCCGCCCGTCACCTTTATTATAACTGATAAAATATAAAAATGTCAAGGGGGCCCAACACATGAATATTAGCATAAAGGTCATGTACAAAAACGAAAAATTGCAAAATATGCGAATGAAAGCTAATATGTCGCAATCACAACTTGCGTCTAAAGCTGAAATTTCTGTGCGTGTTTTACAAGATTATGAAAGAGGAGCCCGAGATATTAACGGCGCGAAATTATCAACATTATTAAAAATTTGTAATGCTCTTAAATGTAATTTGCAAGACATTCTTACAGATTCAGATACTCTAAACAGATTAAAGGAATACAATAAAAATAATTAAAAGAAAACGTTTTTCCTCTTGACAAGGTTATGAAAAACCTTTATATTATAAACAGAGCAAAAAAAAGAGGAAAAAATATGCTTAAAGTACATTGTATTCCACAAAAAATTCTATATGAAAACACGAGTGATGACTATAAAGTATTATCCTGTAAATACATAGATTCCTCCGAAGAAATGGAATTATCTAAATATAATAGTTTTACTTTATCTGGAGAAAATCTTGGTAGCTTAATTCTTAATCAAGAGGCTCATTTAATCATACAAAAAGCAGAGAATAGTAAATATCCTAATTCTTATTTAATGCTTATGTATGATGGAATTGATACTACAAGTGGTATTCATGTTGAATCTAAATATGAATTAGAAATTTTATGTAGGCTTATGGAGCTCTCACAAGCAAAAAATATTAACAAGGCTTATCCTAATTTTGTTGAAAAAGTCTTAAATGACCAAATTGATGATATCAATTACAAAAAAATTTATAATGTAGGTGAAAAACGATTAAATTCATATATTGAAAAAATAAAAAAAGATTGTATTAGTATTATTTTCTTTCCTGTTTTGAATAAATACGGTATTAAAACAGGGGGTGATATTAATAAAATCATTAAAAAATATGAATCTACTTCTGTCTTTGAAAGAGAATTTGAAAAAAATCCTTATTATATTTATATTGATTTATTGAATTATTCTTTTTCCAAAGCAGATCGCATGGTGTTAAATCTCATTCCTGCTTTTGAAGATAGTCTTTATAGATGCGAATATGGAATATTAGAGATTCTTAAACAAAATGAAGATAATGGAGATACTAAAATTAAAATACCATTACTACTTTCTGTTTTAAAAGAGCTTGTTCCTCAATCATATCATTATGCCAAACAAGTTATCACAAATAATCCCAAAATTTTTTATAACAAAGAAACTTTATATACTTCTAAAATGACAACATGGGAAAACGAAGTTTATATTGCAGAAAATATTGTTGATAGAATAGTTGAAACCAATTCTTTTAATAATATCTGTATAAATTGGGATCAATTTAAGAAAAATGAAGAAGAAAATTTCGACTATACGGAAGAACAATGCAATTTCTTAAAACTTATAGCAAGCGGAAATAAAGTGGTTATGTTAAATGGCCCGGCAGGAACAGGTAAAAGCCAAACAACAAAAGCTATTGTCCGTATGTTAGAATATTATAATTTTTCTTATACTTTATTAGCTCCTACTGGTATCGCTTCTACACGTCTAAAAGAAGCTACAAGTCGAGAAAGTTCTACAATACACATGTATTTAGCCAAAGAAAAAGAACCAACCAATTATTATATTATAGACGAATTTTCAATGGTCGGTGTCAATTTATTGGTTGATCTACTAAGAACTATTCCGTCTGATTCCAATTTAATTTTTATTTGTGATAATGCTCAATTAGCATCTATAAGCTGCGGTAATGTTTTACAAGATATGTTAAATGCTAATATTATCCCTAATGTTACATTAACAAAAGTTTTTAGATATGGGATTGGCGGTATCGCCACTATATCTACTGACGTTAGACAAGGAAATATTAACCATATTAATGAACAATACAATGACTTTGTATATATTGAAAATCAAAATTATAATGAACAAATTTCCGTACTAATTGAACAATATGATAGATTAATAGAAAAAGGATATACATATAAAGATATATTAATTTTACTTCCTTTCAATATTGGTCCATTAGGAACTTACAAAATTAATCAAACAATTCAACAAAAATATAATAATAATATCGCTTCTAAATGTTGCCGATCATTGTTTAAAAATGAAGATATATATTTCAAAATTGGAGACAAAGTAATTAATACAAAAAATAATTATTTTATCCCATATATCGAATATGATGAAAATGAGATAGAATATTATATTGATAAGCCTTGTATGAATGGAGATATTGGATACGTTAGAGAAATAAGATGCGACAATCAAAATCAATACTCATTGGTAATTGAATTTAATAATGGTTTAGCTTTGATAAAAAAAGAAAACTTAAATCATATCTTATTAGCTTATGCTATATCTATTCATAAAGTACAAGGCGCTTCTGCTAAAGCTATTATCACCATTATTCAATCTGAGCATAAAAAAATATTATCCAGAAATTTATTATATGTGGCTTTATCAAGAGCAAAAGAACAATTAATTTTAATCAGTAATAAAAATATCTTAAATTCTATTTTAGAAATTCAAGAAAATTATGAAAGAAATACATGGTTATACGAAATATTAATGTTATTAAAAAAGGAGAAAATTAAAATCATTGAAAGCAATAATTAAAGAAACATCAAGTCATTATCATGTATTAGATATTGATGTTGATGAATGTTATATAGAAGATATTATAGAACAAGCAAATCTTATTAAAAATCAATATGATTCTGCTTGTGAAACATTGGATATTGTTCTTAAAAATCATTTTAGCGATATTTATTATACATTAGAGCCTGATTATGCAGGAACAAAATGTGAAGAAATAGCATTGGAGATGACATATTAAATGGGGACTAACTTCTTAAACGGATATTTATATACAAATGGAGAAATATATCACATCAATAAAATAAAAGAAGTAACAATGGAAGCAAAAGATTCGGAAGAACATGAGATAAAAACGGAAAAAATAGAAAAAGAACGGCCTGCTTATAGAATCCGAGTTTTTCTCAATTATGGTGATCTGATTAAAGAAAAATGGCTTAAAAGCTATATTTTCCGTAAAATGCCATATATTCCAAGTATAGGTCATGAATTAATAGTTGATAACAAATCTTATATTGTTAATAATATCGCACATGATTATGATAATCCATATCTATTTGAAATTGGCGTAGTGGAATGAAAGAAATAAAAATAAAATATCATTATGATAATGTACAGAAAATCTCTAAAATTGAACAGGGGGATTGGATAGATTTAAGAGCCGCCAAAACTTACAATCTTTATCCTGGAAAATATTATTCAATAGATTTAGGTGTTTCTATGAAATTACCTAAAGGATATGAGGCTCATATTGTTCCACGTTCTTCTTCTTTCCGTAATTGGGGTTTTCTTCAAGTTAATTCAATGGCAATAATTGATGAATCATTTTGTGGACCTAATGACATTTGGAGGTTGCCTATTTATGCCACAAGAGAAGCAGTCATTAAATGTAACGAAAGAATTTGTCAATTTAGAATATTGCCTAAAATGCCTGATATTAAATTAACAGAAGTCAAAGAACTATATGATAAAGATCGTGGAGGATTTGGGACAACAAATAAAATATGATATACCCCACTTTTCATTATAACGAACCTCAAAACATATTAGCAATAGAACTTATTGACGCAATATCAGGAGAAGAATGCTTCGTTTTTGAGGTTACAGAAATCAATGAAGACCCAGATGCACTTATAGAATATATGATATTTTTTTATTACTTATTAGAAGGGTTCTTTAATAATAATGAATTTGTCTTTTAACAAATATAATTATATAAAAAAGTAAAAAAAAGACTGAGAACTTAATCTCAGTCTTTTTTCTTATTCTTGCGCTAATGTTATTGTGAGTATTTGATCTTCATCTGCCGTTACTTGAACTTCTTGTGCTACATATCCAGAAGCACTCACATTAACAGTATATTCCCCATCAATTTCATCAAGAGGAAATATATTATTTGCCTCAGCAAAAGGCTCTATTTGTTCTTCTCCTTTAGTAACAGTAATTTTACATCCGGGAACAATATTCCCATATACATCTGATACCAACACTTCTAAAAGATATCTCTCTGTAAAATTTAATACGCCTTTTTCATCCACAGAGAAATAATGCCCATCACAAAGAATAGAACAATTTGCTTTTATTAAACTACCAAGAGGTATCTCTTCATGTCTGGTAGCCATACTAATTATATATCTATCTTCAACTTTGCCTACGCTAAAAATATTAGAATCCCATAATTGCCCACAGCTTGTCACAGGATCATGGACCTCTGATTCAGTAGATAAAGTAATAACTCCATTTATCTCTTTAAAGACATCTTCATTTAATTTAATTCCACCACATTTAGCAACAAACATTTATATCCCTCATTATTAACTGGAGGCAAGAATACCCGCATTCCGTAGACTAACTAATAATTCATTGATCGTAGTAACTGCATTATCTGAAGCGTCTGTAACAGCGGCGGCTTGTTTTACAATCCCTGCAACACTGGTAGTAGCAGCAGTAGGAAGTTTATCATTGGTGATAAAATTAGCAATTTCAGCCTTAGTAGCATAAGTAGCATCAGCCGTTGCTTTGTTCATTGCATCATTAGCTTCGGTAGGAGCACCTAAATTAGTAATTTTATGATTATTTAAATCCACATCGGTCTCTACAGCGATTTCAGTAGTATTACCGCTAATACTACCTACATGATTTAAGTTAGCTCCATTTAAATCTATATTCTCAGAAGTTAAAGAAATAGTAGTATCATTAGCTTTAAGTTCAATGCCACCTGATGTAGCTCTTACACTGGAAGTAACACCATCATTAGTATTAATAATTTCAGCACCCGATGCAGTCACCCCTAAACTACAAGTGTTATTTCCAGAAGTTGAAGTAATTGTAATCTCATCAGTAGCTTGAATATTAGCATCAGCATTCATAATACCACCGTCAAGAGATAAACATTTACTTATAGCTTCTCCCATGCTTGTATTTGTAGGAATTTTTCTTGGTCGACAGAAATAGTATTTCCAGAAATAGTTATACCTTCTCCTGCCGTATATGTCGCACCTTCTCCTGATTCGCCCACGAATTTAATAGAATTTTCCTCGTAATCAACATTAAATTGATCGCTCTCTAAATAAAAAGAGCCGGAAGGGTCCTTAATTAAACTCATTCATATCTCTCCTTCTTAATAATATACTATATATTTTATATTTACTGAAGTAGAACCATCAGCAAAATAAAATCTTAATACATTATCTTTTGATTCTATTGCAGTAATTTTATTCCAATCATCCTGATATGTTGTCATATCTGATAAAGTTGACCAATTAGGAAATACTAAAGGATTAATACTACTTGTCATGCCTGATACAGTCTCATCTATATAATATTGATAGCCACTTGGATTACCTGAGGCCAAAAGAGGTATCGCATTGAAACTACTTGTCTTACTTTTTGAATAATTACTACCACCCGAGCCTATCAAATTATCTACATATTGTTTAGTAGCTGGTTGATTATATTCTTTTGGTTCTTTTAACCCTGTAATTTCCAAGCCATTTGCACTACCATTAATATTATAAGCATTAGTAGCACCGTCAGCAATAATTAATTGTGACTCGTTTATACCTAATACTACCCCATTAGTTTCTAAACTAATACCTTCATTCTGAACTTGAATACAATAATCACCAGATTGAGACTGAATTCTAACACTACCATCTGAGCCAAAAGGCTCAATAGGATCAGAAACCATTATTTTTCCTGTACCTCCGGTAGTTAATACTCTTAATACAGTTTCGTGACCACCATCTCGAGCTAATAAATCTACTTTAACAAACTTATTGGTTTCAATTTGTGACTGCCCCGAGATTTGTGATAAACCAGATGAATTTTGCGTCCCTAACGCAAAAGAAGAGTATTTATTAGCATCATTAACAAATCCTAAAACTGCTTGATAAGTCCTGTCACTTGTATTATTATCAGTCATATTTAACACAAAAGGCGTAGCCATATTTTCATAAGTCCCACCAGCAATAGGTAGCCAAGGAGCATCAACAGCTTTTACTTCCCCAGGAATAGTCCCTTTTTTTACAATTACCTGCCCATCTGTTCCCTCAATTTTTTTTTGAAAAGAAATTAATACAGTTTCTAAATAATTGGCTAATGGAATATATTTACCATTTTGTTTAGTAAAAACGTTTTCAGACGAAGTAAAATCCCATTTATTCCATGTAATAGTATCTTGCCCATGACCTGATCTATAAAATTTATAAATTGGATTCTGTCCTAAATCAGTACTTAATAAATTTTGATACTCTTGTATATATAAATAAAAAGAACTGCCCTCTAAAAGAGTTTTATAATAATAAACATTTAATTTAAATAAATAATTTTCAGAACTTGAATCATTCCCCGAAATCATCGAAGGAACATTTTGAATTGGAGTATTATATCCGATATCTGGAAAATAAGCCCCTACATAAGTACCTGGCGTTATAACATTATTTAGATCAGTTATGCTTAACTCTTTGAAAGACTTCATCTGACTAAAATCATTTTGAGGCATTCTGCTCAAATAATCAGACAAACTTAATGAAGTTCCTTCGCTATTTTCAGTAGATATATTTTTTGTAGAAGTGGCCCAAGATAATTCGCTATATTTCTTTACCCCATCCCCAACTTTAAATCCAATAGTTCCATCTTCTTTGGAAACAATAATTAACTCTCCATTTAATAATACAGGATTATTAGTAGTCCAATTTTGTTCTGTATCATATTTATTTTGAATTCTACTATCTAATTTTTTAGTAGCCATAAAATCTCCTTTTATTAAATAGAGAGAAGGAAAAACCTTCTCTCTATTTAATTCAATATCAGATTACATCAGAAGAAGTCCCACAATTAATAATTAAATAGTCTCCCTCTATTTGAGTAGCATCATTAATATTACCAGTCTTACCAATCTGACTCACAGCAGAAGCATCTATCTTTGCGGACAGAGCAGTTTCAAGACCAGAAATTTTAGATTGGCTTAAAGTAGGAATTGCCGCCTCAGTAATAGCAGCACGAGTTACACTAATAATACCATCAGTCTGAGAAACAACGGTTACAAATTGATTAGCAACAGCACTATCAGCCTTATCAAGACTACCAATCTTGGTAGTAATTTGCTGATCGGTTTCAGTCTTAGTGTAATAATTAGTTAAATCGACTGCGCCACTTAAAGCATCAAGATAGTATGTATCATCCTCTACAATTACTGCTACGTTAGTGCCAGCAGGGAAATGTTCTCCTACTTCAGCAGTTACGAAACGAGCATCTGCCTCAAAAGCATTATTTACATTATAAACATTACCTAATTCAGCTTTAGAAAGAGTTTTAGGTAAATCTGCAAAATTAACACTGCCAACAGGTTTATAAACAGAACCTATTTTTGCTGCGATTTGATTATCAGTATAAGTATTGGATTCCTGTACTGCCCCTTTGATCGTAGTAGAAGTTGCGCTACCAGTACCAATCAAATCAGTCTTAGCTTCATCAACAATAGCATCTGCATGATCTTCTGCCGCTGATTGAGCAGTAGCAGCAGCACCGGCAGTATCAAAAGCAGAAGATTCCTGATAAGCAGCAGATTTTAGACCTGCAACAGCTACATCGGTTCCATTAAATTTAACAGTGCCGTTGGTAGTACCGGTAGTTAAAGTATATACAACAGAGATGGGGTCTCCGACATCAGACCAAGACCCATTTAAAGGTTTGGACTGTAATTTAAAAGTAGTATTATTAACTTTTACCAACTGATACTGAGTATCTGTATCCTCTACTTTCCCAGAAATATAAGCATCTAATCCTTCAATTTCAGACGCTTGATAAGTAGGCTTAGTAGGTGCTAATGCCCAAGAATATACATCAGCAGATTTAGCGCTTATCCAAGGCAGTTCACTAAACTTTTTCGTTCCGTCGCCTATCTTCATTAGCACAGCAGGCTCTTGCTGAACTACATCAGTAGAGGCAGGAACATCTACAATAGCAATTTCACCCTTTAATAATACAGGATTATTGCTGGTCCAATTTGCATAAGTATCAATTTTATTTACTAATCTTGCTTTAAATTCTTTAGTAGCCATAATTTATGCCCCCCCCCCAAGTTTTGAATTTAATTACTATTTCCACCATTTAGAATTAGTTCGTCTCCTTCGGTTTGAACTAATTGGTTTACATTCAATTTATTTATAACCATAGTGCCATCACCATTTACGACAACACCATTTTCAGCGTCAGTGCCTTTAACAATACCTAATACCGTAGAAGAAGCAACAGGAATATCTACCGCTTTCTCAGAAATAGGAAGTGCCTGCCCATTTAACTTGACAGATTCAAGCACATTAGTTTGAGCTCCGGCCTGAATACCATCTAATTTAGTTTTTAATTCATTAGTAAAATCGTTTGTAGACAGCCCTTTGCCCTCTACTTTATCAACTTTACTATCTAAAGCAGTAGTTAAGCCAGTTACTTTATCTTGAGAAACAGAAGTTAAATTTAATTGCCCTTCTTCACTTAAAGTAAACTCATTAGAAACAGACTTAATATCAGCAAGGCCATTTAATTTAGTAATTAAAGTATCTTGAATTAAGCTATATCCAGTTTTCTTATCTACTTTGTTTTCTGCTTCAGCCTTAGTTAAATAAGTCGTAGAGGCTTCTGTTTTAGTTAAATAATCAGTTAAATCAACAGCAGTAGATAAAATTTCATATTTATAAGTATCAGGATTAGAACCTGTTTTAACTACTACAACATTAGTACCTGCCGGATATTCCTGCCCAGGAGTAACGAATTTATCATCAGTAGTAAATCCATCATTGACAATAATTACATCGCCTAAATTATCTGCACCAGGAGTCGGAAGATTAGCAAAGTCACTGGAGCCAGTAGGAGTATATACACCAGAAATAGCTGCATCAATTTTGGCATCAGTCTCAGTCTTAGTATATACATCATTAGTATCAGCTTTATTTGCTAATTCAGTGTTAATCCCATCGACAGCAGTTTGTAATTGCCCAACTTCTGTTTGTAAATCCTCAACAGCAGAATTATCAGGAGTGAACCACTCTAATTCTCCATTCTCTCCAACTCTAACTTGTTGATTAGTTAAAGCAGAAGAAAATCCTTTTAATGCTAATATCCCGGCAGAAGAAGTAATAGATTTACCATCCACCTCAACATCAGCGGCCGCACCAGAACCAACAGGTTTTAATGTTTTATCAGGTTGAATAATATATAATGTGGCTTCATTATCTTCTACTACAATGATATTTTGTCCAAAATAATATTGTGTAGCAGAACTACCAGCTTGCTCTGCGCTTTCAGCGGCAGTCATAGCAGCCTCTAAACTCTCAAAATAACTATTTGCATCTAAAGGTAATGCAGAAGTCATTGCAAAAGGAATACTAAAATTTAATTTAGGTAATCTTTCAACAGCCATTTTTACACTCCCTTTCTATTAAATAGTTACCTTATAGGTATTTTGAGTATCATTAGGATTAGCATAATCTAAATAATACACTTTATAATCAATACCATTATAATCATTAGCGCCAGTTACAGATACAGTTTGTTTAGTAAAAGAAGATTTGATTTCTGCATTTAGTCCATTAACATCCTGTACGCTACTAACATCTGCTAAAGTTGCTGGATAAGCAAAAATAACTCTCTTGGCACCGACAGGAATGGAAATATTCCATACAGCACCAGTAGTAACCGCCTTATTACTCTTACCAGATAAAGCACGAATATTAGTAGAATCTAACTCAGTTATAGAATCTTGAGTTCCATAAAATCCATTTCTGTACCCAGTAATTTTTAATGTAGAGCTTGCTTTAGTGCCAGCTTGTATTTTTCCTTCCTCATACTCTTGTCCTAATGCAGTTAAAGGAATAGCACCTTCAGTATAAGTTACTTCACCTTGGAACGAATAATTAATATTATCAATTACTTCTACTTCTTTCAGGCTTCCAGTTTGCCCTTTTACTGTCTCTTCCCCCGCTTTAACAGTATAATCAGTTGCAGTTACACCAGTATCAGGTCCAAACTCATATTTGCCAGGATTAAAAGTTAAAGAGTATGCAGGTGTAACCTTACTACCAACCTCATAAGCGCCAGCTTGCGTAGAAGAAATAGACACAGAGGGTTGTGTAATAGTAGGATTTACATCTTCTGCATAAGCATCTAATAATACTTCTAATAAAGTTTTTCTATTAGCAGGTACAGTTACTTTGCCATTTACAGGTTCATATTTGCCAAAAGGCTCAGTAAAAATTAAATCCTGAGAAAAATCTACTTGACTGGCATCCACTGGTAATTCTATTGAACCACCACCAGCGCCTCCAACATAAGCTAATTGCCCCCATGTACTGGTTCCATCACCAATCTTAAATTTACCCTTGTTTTCTCCATCATTAGTAACACAGGCTTCGCCAACTAAAGGAACAAAACTATCAGCTACTGTCAACCAATTAGCTTCGGTATCATTTTTTAGTTGAATTCTGGTTATTAATTCACTTTTCATATATTTACTCCTTTTATGCAGGCTCAAAGGCGTTACCGCCATCTATACCTATCGGATATTTTACAGGAGAAAAAGCGTCTCCTCCATTAATACCCGTAATATCTAAAAAGTCTCCAGTTTTCAATTCTTCATATAACTCTCTTATTTCCGCCTCTATTTGATAAAACTCTGTTGGGACAGGATCATAAGCACAATAAGGGTCAATAGACTCAGTTACCCAGACCTCAAAAGTTTCTGTTTGATAAGTTTGAGCATCATTATATCCTACAAATTGCATGATATATCTTCCACCAAAAGGCAACATGTGTCTTGTTAAATCAACAGACAAAACATTGCCATTGCGGTCCAAATTAATAATATTATATTTATCAACTTTAGTCATATAAATTTTTAATTGATAAAACCAATCGGCAGAAGTATCAACAGTTGCTTCAAAATGATCTACTAAATTATTCAAAGCAAATCCTATAACTTTATTCCCTGTGATATTTACTGTTGTTCCTATTATTTCTATTGTCACTTATTACCCCCCTTTCGTTTATTTAATTGTATTTATACTTTAAAAATATCTTTAATTTTATTTATAGCATCAGTTAAATAATGGATAGTAGCAGTTAGAAAAGCACCAACTATTACTAAGCTATCAAAAGCAGTTAAAGCCTCTTCACCTATATCAATACCAATACAAGTTGCAAAAGAAGGAACAATAGTTATTACAATAGTTAATAGTCCTATACATATTCCTAAAACTAAGAATTTCACACAACTATCCCCTATTTTTTTCCAATCAAAAGTTCCTTTATCAATTTTAATACTTTTCCAAGCACCAAGGCCCATATTAGCTAAATAAGCGCCTATAAACATTAATAACCCAATACCTACTTTTTCTAAATTACCCAATATTATAAAAAGTAATTCATTCATTTTTCATCTTCCTTATTATTAAAGTTTTCTTTATCCCAAAACAACGCCTTGTACATAGATATTAGAATAATCTGTATATTGATCTATAACAAGAGCTTTCATTTTAAACATATCGTTCTCTTGAAAACTAATATCATTAAACTGCACAGCTGTATTATCTGTATAAAACATTATCGAGGTTTTACCCAACCAATTAATTTTTTCGCTTACCGTACAAGACCCTAAATACTCCCACACGTCATCATAAATCTGTATATAAAAATTTAATATTGCATATTTTGGCTCGAATCCCACAATAAAAGATTGTTTTTGACTGTCTATTGTATCATTAATATAAGCAATATCCCCCCCCCAGCAAAGGGGGCATTATTCACAAAATTTATCATATCTACCTCTTATTACAATATATCCATATCATAATCAACATTGTCTATATCTTCTTTGGTATTTAATGTATCTATATAAGCACAAAGTTTTTTATAACGTAAAAGAATATTATTCTTATTTTCATTCAACTTTGCAAAAATAGTTTCTATATCTTCTTTACTATATAGTTCATAATCTTCTCCATCAGCATGATATAAATAATTATCATTGTTTTTATCATAATTAACATTATAATAAGCTGATAAAATATTTAACTGGTCAGTTTCCATAAAAGAAAAATGCTTTTTTATCTGGTCAGATAAAACAATATCAATTCCATTTTTTATTTCTTTAGAGCATCTTTTAGAAAATATAGATTTCTTTTTATTTTTATATTCTTTTATAATATCATCTGGCAAAGGAATTTCTGATAATGATATTATCTCATTATTTTCATTAAATTCAATTTTTACAAAAGGAAAAGAGTCAGGAATAGAAATATTGTCTGAAATAACTGCCCATCCATCAGGGACCGGACAATCTTGTTCCCAAGTGGAGTTTTCATACGATCCATTTTCATTTGGTATTAAATTAATTATTTTCATTTTATGATACCCCTACAATATATACACAATATTCACCTAATCCTGAATTAAATCTATTAGCAGTAAATTCGCCCACAGAATTGAAAGTGATCTTTATTTGAGAAGAAGTGGCACTAATATTTAAGTTTGAGCCATTAATTTGTTCATCACCTAATGTTATACTATAAATCCCTTTTGATATACTATACATAAATACACCTTCTGTCAAACCGCCACTATCTGCATAATATATTAAAAAATCTGCTTTGAAAGAAGTAGGGATAGTTATACTATTACTGCCATTTCCTGATCTTTTACTAATTGCAACTAATGGATAATTTACATAACCAGATTGAAGAACAAATTCACTCCCACTATTAGTAACATTAATATGAGCTCCATTTAATTCAAATGCAATTTTAGGCGCGGTTGCGCCAGAATTTATTAGAAATCCAAAATTACCTTCTATATTAACATTGCCTCTAATATTACCACCAGTTAATGGAAGATAATCCCCCCCCCCAGATTCACCTATCTTATTATTTAATTCCATCAATACTTCTGATACATTAGTGCCAGTAAAACCAGTAGTATCTTTACTTAATTTAATTTGAGTATCTAATGATTCTGGATATAATTCATTATAATCAGAATCACTTTTCTGTTTCATAGTAATATTATATTTAGACATTTATTTCCATTCTCCATTTGATCCTATTTTTACGATACATTGTTTCCAAGCACCATTAACGCCATAATAAACAGTACCTTTAACCCATTTATTATTAACTCCTACATATACATTGTTATCATCTGATGAAGTATCTTGCCAAATAGCATATACAGTTCTTACATTATTATTCCATTGTTCCACCCATGTTTTATAAGAACCAGAAGAAGTAGTAGACCATCCTAACAATATATGATCTGCATAAGACAATGAAGGCTCAGTAGGAATATTATTAGTTTTAGTTCCGGTGCCATAATAATAATTTGTACTACTACTACTACTAACAGTAGTTCCACCATTTTGAGGATAATAAACCATTTGCTCTTGTTTTTTATAAACCCCATAAAGAGTGGTGTAGCCAGCGCCGTAGGCTTGTTTATAGTCTGTATAACTTACAGAGCTACTTGACGACGATATACTCCATCCCTGAAAAGAATAGGAAGAATCAGATAAACATGAAGTATTAACAGTTCCATAATCAGTAGACATTACATGCCCACCATCATGATCTCCTCTTCCATAATAATACGCATCAGTCGTCTTTGTAGAAACAGAAACAGATTGTCTTGAACTACTTCCTCTATAATAATATTTTGTGTCGGTAGTAGTCCCCCCACCTTTAAAATAAACCCCATAAAGAGTGGTGTAGCCAGCATTATAAGCCCGTTCATAGTCTGTATAATAAAAATCGGTGGTTCCGTCCTCTGTTGCCCACCCCTGAAATTCATAAGTGCTATCTGCCGCACAAGAAGTAGTCACTGATCCATAAGTGGTCGAAACATCTCCTTCTTCATATACACCTTTACCATAAATATAAGAAGTTTCTTTTTTTTCGTATGCTGTCACAGATCGTCGAGTACTATTGCCTCTATAATAATATCTTGTACTTGTAGAAGTTTCACCTTCTTGACTATATATGCAATATAAGGTCTGTCTATTAGCTGTAGCCCAACTATTCAAAAATTCCATGCGAGCATCATAAATACCATTCCTGCTGGAATCAGTCGAGGCGCCAATTAAATTCCATCCTACTAATGTGCATTCACTACGCAAGTTTGGATTGTCAAGACTGTTAAGTAACTTAGAACTACTAAATCCTTTATAATATACTGTTGCAGCATATTTAGGTAAATCTAAATAATATACATAACTGGCGCTACCAACAGTAATAGCTGTATCATAATATGTATCACATAATACAATTTGCAATTCTAAGGAGCTTTCTTCTGGATAGGCATCTAAAGTAGCATATCCAGAACTTCCAGACAATCTTCCTTTATACCAATAACGATAATTAGTAAAAGAACCACCTATATAAATATAATAATTACTTGTTCCTCTAACTTGTATTCTCGCCCCATCATTAAACCCATTAGGCCCAACCCATGATGCAGAAGTAGGTTTTGCAAAATTAGCCATTATATCTCTCCTTTAAGCATCATAAGCAATCAAAATAGCGCCATTAGTAACCCCTGGTAAACTGGAAGTGTTACCATGCAAAATGATCTTATAAGGTAAATAAGATTCAGGTATCTTTCCACCAGACAATTCTGCTCTCTGACTTAAAGCAGTATTCATTTCACTTATAGTTTTATTGAAAATAGCCATAGTAAATTGATCTGTGCCTACATAAGCAGTTATGTCATTACCACTTGTTGACGCTTCTGATGCTCTAACTACATCACTCATAATTACCAACCTCCTTCATCAGCTTGTGCCCAAGTCAATCCTAATTTATCAATATCAGCAAATGTTTTGCTTAATGCCGTTACTTCATCGAAAGTATATGCCTGAGCAATTTCCCCGCCAGTTACTTGAAACCAAACATCTCCTGTTTTTATGTCTGCAGGAGGCTCAGTGCTTACCTTTATAATATCAGGCTTATCTTGAGGTTTAACAGTTTCTTCTACTGCAACTATTTTAGTAGTAATACTGTTTATTGTTTCCGCAACCATTTTCTTTGTATCAAATTGTGCATTTTGTAATTGATTCAAAGCATTTGAATACTGAAAACGGTCCCAACTATTCTTAAATTCTTGCCATATTTCTCTATCATTCTTATGAATATCTTGGCTTCTTTCTGAATATTTCATATACAAATTATCCCTTTTTACGTAACTTCTCCAGTTATTTGAAACCAAAAATCACCAGGTTGTAATCCCTCCGGCTCTTCTTGAGATACTACATATCCAATCGTATACCAATTCAAAGTATATTCTTGAATAGCATTTAAAGTATCATTCATTGTATTAAAATAATCAGCAGTAATTATTTTTTTCTGATGATCGGGAATTTGCTCCAAAAACTCATTTGCGGCCTCTATATCTCCACGGCTCATAGCAGATTGATATTGTTGAATCAACTCTCCATCTTCTGCCGTTATATTTTGCAACGTCTCAAAAGTTTGTATTTCATCAGGAAAAACAGTCATATTTTCACTTCCTTTTTAAGATAAATCAAGAGTATATGTGCCTGGTTTATCAACAACAATTTGACGATAAGCCCATAACTCACTTTGATTTAAATAACGTACATAATAATTCCCTGCGTTTGGTAATTGCAAATTTAATTTATAATTCTCAGTAGTCCCGGAAGCAACTAATACTCCTCCTGTATCTAAAACTTGTATAGGCGTTTTTTCATACATTGTTGTTATATCTAAATAAATATATTGATTGCTATTAGAAGTTGTATAATATGGAAAAAACGTAATAGCATTAATATTCATAGATACAGAATCAGAATAAGTAACAGAAAAAGATTTTATTATGTACTTTTTTTCTTCTTGTCCTCTTGCTGTATGAGTAAATAAAATATTAACATCTAACCAAGGAATAGGCAAAGTAGATAAAGTAATACTATCATTTAATCTTGTTGCCCAATAAAGCTCTATATTTGCTCTTTGCAAAGCTAAATCATCATTTATGATATTATCATATTCTCCACCATAACACACTTTGCGAATTTCACCAATAGACCCATACACATAAAAAGGACTATTCACATTCAAATCTTTAGCAATAGCATATACTTGGTCATGTCCCAACAAAATATACGGAGGCTCTTCATACCTAAATTGAATTACATAATACTCTCCTTCAGAAAGCGACCTAATAATAGTACCGTTAGGACCAGCTAAAGATTTAGGCTGTGATCCATCTGCATTCATAGATACAAATTCAAAATTTCCAGAACCAGAAGGAGCGATAAATCCCAATGTCTCATTATAATCATAAGCCTCTGGTCCAGCAGAGTTGGGCAATGTTAAAACATTAACATTAGCACCTTCATATCTAATACTCTTTATCTCAGGAGTTTCACAATAATAATCTACTTCGTTAGTTCTTCCATAAACTTCTATAACATTTTTCACTGATTCAAAATCTGTATTTACATCTTCACCAATCAATACATCTTGCAAAATTGAATCAGTCATTGTTATCGGTTCATCTTCATCAGCGGGAATAGGTTCATAATGAAATATACCATCTATATCAAAATAAACTTGATAATTAGGAAGAATATCTCTAAGTTCTTCCAATAAATTATACAAAGTCCCGCCCCTATCTATTTGTATATCATAAGGAACTTCTTGAATTACACCATCAACATTCTTACACTCTTCTACAACATATTGCTCAAATCCTGCTAATTTAATAGTTGCAATAATAGCATCTCTTACGTTGCTACCTTCTGGAATAAGAGTAGGAACACCAGGTAAATATCCATTCCTTAATCCAGTCATTTTTGCCATTAAATCTAATCCCTGCAATGACAAAGAATTGGTAGTAGCATCATAAGTCCATGAAGGAGCATTAACCATAAATATACCTTGATTATACCATTGTATCTCTCCAGTGAGTATATTATTATATCCAACTAATATCTTTATATATTTATCTAACCAAACATTGCTTCCTGGTTCTACATTGAATTTATCATCTACTGCAATTAATGTTAAATTACAACTTCTTCTTAAATCACTATCTGCATCAACATCTATTGATAAATCCATTAAACTTCCACTTATCTCATCGTCCACTTTATATTGTCCAGATTCAAGAGATAAAATTTGAATTTTAAGATATAATGCAGTATTCTTTTGTTTTAATATCTGTAAATCTGCTTGACTAAGACTTATCATATTAATACTCCAAAGGAATCATCCCATTATTATATAAATCATCTCTATTATTTGGTTTGCCTATTTCTGTCCAAGAAGAAGTTACTGTTGTTATTCCCATACCATAATTTGCGTTATAATCAACAGAAGGAGAATCTACAATAATAGCAAGCCAAGAATTTCCATTCCAATCTTTAATAACTTTTGGCTTTTTATTAGTCAAAAATTGTAATATTCTATTAGTTTTATCAACAATTTCTCGACGATTTATTATCCCATTTTTTTCAAACCCATCAGGGAATATATTACCTGTAATACCGCCCGTTTGATAATTAGGTGTCCCATTATAAATAATTGTTGGATACTTTTTTCCAAAGACTTGATAAACTCCTACTTGCTGATTCTGCATTGTAGTAGAATAACTGACGCCATTATAAAATTTAATAATACTATCTACATCACAAACAAAAACTCCTCTAAAATTAACAAGAATTTCATTCGTAATATATTCCATTTCATGCCCAAAAGTATCAACAGGAACAAGAGCATATTCATAAATAGTATTATTTTCTGAAACTAAATTATCATAAAAATGAAAATTATATTCTCCTCTGCGGTTTAACTGAAAATCTTGAATAGTAATCCAATCAAAATCGCCCTTAACTCTTCTCTTAAACCGAACTCCATCAGCAAATGAAATCTGACCTAACGAACTTCCTGCATCTAAAGTCCCATCAAAATGAGCATCCATAATAGTATCTATTCCCCATCCATCAGGAGGGACATTAGTGTAATTAATATTTGTATTTTTAGAAACTATTAAACGATCATATATACCGCCTTTTATTTTTACAGTAGTAAATACATCGCCTTGACTAAAAGGAAGAGGATCAACCGAATTTCCATCTGAATAAAAATTATATCCTAAAAGTCCTATCATGTCTGTTCCCCTAAATTCTCTATAATTAATTCAAATAAATTATCTACGTATTTGACCCATAAAAATAACTGATCTTTATCTTTAGGAATAGGTATTGCATCACTAAAAACAACATGCACATCTTTAATTGATGTTAAATCAGGATGATTGTCGGCATGTAATTCAAACCAGGCTAAATTTTCTTCCTTGTCCTCATTATAAAAAATACCAACTTGTTTTATTTCATTTTCCAACATTATATTATAAACATTAGGTATACCCCCACCAATAGTTTCATAAGTATCAAAATCTCTTCCCCATACTCTTAAAACATATCCATCAGGAATAACAATATTTTTATCCCAAGTTACAGAAGGGGTCTTTTTATTCTTTGTTCTTAGATCAGCTTCCTTATTATCAATATACTCAATGTCTCCCTCACCTGTACCAGGTAAAAAACTTAAATTTGCAGTTATTTCCACTCTTCCTTCATCACATAAATTATTTAGTTGAAGAGCATCGCTTCCTACTCCAGATTCTATATAATAAACACTAAAATCAAAAACATTCGGATAGGTGTCTATAAAATCATGTTCCGTTACTATATCTACGTCAATATGATATCTACGGCCATTTTGTAAACCTGTAAAAGTTCGACTAAAAGTATATTTTCCACTATTCTCTTCATAAGAATATGATACTGTTTTAACACCGGTCGAAGTTATCAAAACATCATTTTCATCATATAATTTTATATTATATGATTTTAATAATTCTTTTCTTCCAATGCCGGAGCTATAATTAAATATAAAATTATAACTGGAGTAACTGAGACCTTGAATATAATTAGCACCTAAAACCACAGGAGTAGATATTGCCCAAAATACTATAGTATTAGAAACTGATGATGTACCATCATCATTATATGTCATTAAAAAAGCCCGATATTGTTTTTCATTGGAAATAGAATTAATAGGCATACTATGTTCATATATCCCGTCACCTTTATACCAAGGATATAATTTTGAAGTTCCCTGATAGACATAATTATCGCCAGAACTGGATATATCTTGCACATACAATTTACTTCCTTCCGGCTCATCTCCCCCAGCTATTGAAAAGCGGAAGGGTATTGAATTGCCAAAAGGAGCACCAGTCAAAGCGTTAAAAGTAGGTTGAGACAATAAATTAGGCGTTGCTAAAGACATGAAACCACCTCCTTATCATTTAGGTGCTAAAATAAAACCCTGACTCATTTGCCCTTGAGGTATAAATACTTTAACAGTTTGATTTGTAACTAAATCTCCTATATTTCCTCCATACACAGGCAATTTGTAAATTTTATCTTTTACTTTTACTTTCTTTTCTCCATCTTCTAATACTACTAATCCAGTATATATTTGAGTTGTATTTTTTCTTACTTTAGCATCAATTAATACTTCAATAGCATCTATAAAAATTTTATTGAGATTAACCATATACTCCCCTTAAAAATATAAGAGGGGAAGTTATCCCCTCTTATATGCTGTCTGATAAGCAAAATTAACTAAAGATTGAACAAATTCTTGAACGTCATTTTTATTCTTAATACTTGGGAAAGATAAATCTACATTACTCATATTAAGCTGGAATCCTTTGTCTTCTGTCGGTAAATTGCTTAAAAGATCAATAGGATTCATTTTGCCCCAATCCCATAAATTCTTTGTGACATCAGAAGGGAGAATACTATCCCCAGTATTTAATAACCTAAGTTCAGGCCCTTCTTCTCCCACAAGAGACATACCGCCTTTAGAAGACAAAGTACCCTTAGCATTCTTTTCAACTAATTTGCTCCAAAGACCATTAATTGGATTATATTTAGCACCAGGAGTATATGGATGTACAATCTCATAATCTCCTCCGGCTGTATGAATAATATCACCAATAGTAGCACCTTCTGGAGCATTACCGCCTGGAGCTACATCTAAATGTTTCCCGCCACCAACATATTCACTTTGATAGCTACCATCTTCATTAACTCCTGTAATTCTATAATTACCACCAGCAGTTGAAACTATTGTGCCAACAGGTAATCCCTTAGTTTGTGTTTTACCATCCTTAATATCAACATCTATAACACCGACACCAGGAACCCAAGCAGTACCCGGAGTCCCTCTTCCACCTTTGGCATTTGGACCAGATACTACTGTATTTTCATCTTGCCCTGTTTGCCAATTTTCGTTTTTGAGTTGTTGCATGAGTTGAATATATCGGTCAACATAATCCTGTAAATTACCAAGACGTTTTTCCCAATTATCTCCCTCAAGTTTAATACCTAATATTTGTTCGGCTAATAAACGATCTTGAAGATCATTGACTTCGTCAATAGCACTACCATATTCATCAACATAATCCTGCCAATATTTAATTTTTTCTTCAAGAATTTTTAACTCTTCGTCTCTATTTTTCTCTAACTGCTCTATTTGCTCTTCGAGAGCCTTTTCAGCCTTATATCTATCCAGCTCTTTTTGCGCTTCAGAAATAGCGTCTGTATCTTGTATATATTGAAACCGTCCATCTTTATATACATACAATTTTTGAGTACGAGCTTTTGCTAAGGCATCCAACTTTTCTTGAAGCTCTATCTGCTCATTAGTTTCTTCATTTTGCTTCTCTAATTTTTCTATCTCAGCATCATATTTATCATTAATAACATCTTTTTGCTCTTCGAGTTTGTCTATTTCTCTTTGAGCTAATTCAGCTACATAATTTAAGGCTTTTTCAATATTATCAGCTTCAGTTTCCCACGCATCACGTTCAGCCTCTATATAATTATCGAGCGCATCTTTTCGTTGTTCAAGATAATACTCATAATCAATTAAGCCTTGTTCATACCAATCGTCCATCCATTCCATGACGCGACGCCAAGCATCAATTTCATTATCAGTGCCCCAATCATTGAAATAATTACGATCTTTTATATAATCTTCTGAGCGTTTTAATCGTTTATCAAAGGCATCCTGTTGGAGTTTAAGAATATCTTCTTCATAACCCCACCACTCTTTCTGAAGCTCCATTATATACTCAGACTCATCGTCAAGTCCTTGTTTTCTATAACTTTCAGCTTCATCATGAGCTTTCTTTTGCATTTGACGTAAATGAGCTATCTGTTCTTGTTCAGTAGCACCATTCTTTTCCATTAAATACAATTTATGATCTAATATATCCATCTGTTCTTTATACAGATCATTTTGTTCTTTAATGGCATCATTTTCATCCTTTATTGCTTTGGTAGAAGATTTAGCAGTAGATGTCTTTTTCTTGGAAGCAGAAGATGAAGAGGAAGAAGAAGGTTTTTTAGAAGATGGCGGTTTCGAGGTAGAAGGTTTTGACCCAGAAGGTTTTTTATCTCCCCATAAATTTCCAACAGTGTCTGAAACATCTATTATAGATTGTCTTCCTGTACCTTGAGCATATCCACCTTTTACATCTTCTTTTTCTACTTTATACCCAACATTCCTACTAATGTCTTTATTAGAAGTAACAACCGCTCCTTTGGGTAAAGTAACTATTTCAGGACCTTGTTCTCCTACCCAATATTGCCCGGCTCTATTTACTTTACCTCCCTGAGCTTTGCCGCCGCCAAGATCAGGAATAATATGACCTAAAACTTTCTGAGCACCGGAACCAATTTTTGAAATAATTCCCTTCAAACTATTCCAAATTGAACTGACTCTATTATAACAATTTTGGGCAGCAGAAATTAAACCGCTGAATGCGCCCTGAGATGCACTTGTATCTACTGGATTATTTGTAACCTCTTGTTGAGCATCTTTTACTCCTTCAACAGGTCCAGCAGCATCTTCAGCCGCAGACTTTTCTTCATTTAATTCGGTCTGACTTGCATCTGTATTAGCCGGATTTTCAGTCACTCTCTTTTGAGCAGTGGCAACTAATTCTAATGCTCTTGCATCAGCATCTGCTACTCCCTTGCTCTCTAAGAAAGAAGCAATCATGTCAACATTCGCATTAGCCAGTCCTTCAACGCCTAATTGAGCCTCTAACATCGTATAAGCTAAATTAGTGACTTGTTCTTGAAATTCCTCAAAAGTGGTAGAACCAGATACAAGCCCCTCAAGAATTTCATCCCAACCTTCCAATCCACTAAATGCTTCATTTAACTGCATAATAGACTCAAAACTTAACTGTCCATTTTCAGCAAATTCAGCTACAGATTGAGAAAGTATGTCAAAATATCCGCCTACATCTCCTAAACCACTTAATTGCCCTGATAAAGAATTTATGCTTTCTGCCGCCGCCTCAATAGTTGTTCCAAAATGATCCTGAAAGAAATCAAGAACACTAATGGTTTCTCCATTTAGTACCATTACAGCATTCTTTAATCGCTCTGGTAACTCTCCTGTCTTTGCGTATAACTGAGTCATTGTATCCCAATATTCAGTTAATACGCCCTCCTGCTCTAAAAGGTCATCATTAGCTTCAGCTATTTGCTTAAAATCGCCAGAACTTAAAGCCTCATCGACTGCTTTTTGATAATTATTCCACTGAGTAATTGCTTTTTCGATATATAGCTCAGTGTCCATCATTTCTCCAGTAATAGTAGCACGAGTTTTTTGTCCTGATGCTATTCTATCACCGATCGGAGAAGCAGTTAAAATAGCTTCTAATTTTTCAGTCTCAAGAGACGCTATATTGTTCTTCATCTGTTTTAATTGCTCATTATAAGCTGCTAAAACAGATGCACTTGCACCGCTACCCTCTAATTCTGCTATTTTCTGTTCAAGTTCGGAAACAGCTTCTGTTGTTTCATCAATCTCATCTTGAATAACATGCTCGGCAGTAGCTTCTTCCATAGATTTCTTTGCAGCAAATCCAACAGTAACAAGCGCACCAACCAACATTGCTATTGGTCCAGCAAAAGTACCTATTTTACTTAACGCACCAGACAATTTACCGACAGAACCAGAAGCACCACCAGCGGCCTTAGCAATACCACTTATAGCATCACCAGTGGCAGAAGCCGCAGAAGCAGCTTTGCCTACATCTCCCATAGCGGAGAACAATTTACCCATATTAACAAATTTAGTTCCCACTTTCCCGGCAATAGCTAAGAAACCTGTGAGAACTCCGCTTAATAAAGTAAATTGTGTTACTGCTACGCCAACATCTGTTGATAATAACTCTAACCCAGTGTTAGCTAAATCTAATATTCCTTTAACCAAATCACTATCTATAACAGAAGTAGATAGTTCTTGGAAAGTATTTTTAAGGTTGCCAACTTTTGCCTCTAAGCTATCCATATAAGCGGCATTTTCTCTTGTGGCAGAACCTGCAGAATCCATTGCAGTTGCCGTTGCACTTATAGCAGATTCAAAGTTGGTCATGACAGAAGTCAATACATTGAATTGGTTTTTACCAGCAAGAGCCTCACCAATAGCAGCTTGTTCTACACTGGCTAATTCATCCCAAGCAACCGATTGACCTTCTACACCTTCATAAAGTTCTTTTAAAACTTCATATGTTGATTTCATTTCTCCCTGAGAATCTCTCAGAGAAATATTAACTTTACCATTAGCAGCTACATATTTATCTGTTTCCGCTGCTAAGGCTGCAATATTTAAACCTATTGTCCGTAAGCCGTTGCCTACTTTGCTGGGCTGCCCGACAAGTATCTCAGTGCCCGCAGTTACCACTTAATAACATAATTATTTAGATCATATCATCATATCTCTATGCAGGGCTTTTGGATAATTAAATCTACTCTACTCACTTCGTCTATTAAAATAGCTTATTCTCTATTCAGAGTTACATTTATTATTCGTTTTCGATGATCGTTGAAGGTTATACTATATTTCAATAGCATCTTCCCTGCGGATTATTTTATTTTTCTTGTTATTACTATACCTCAAACATTACTTATCGCCCTTATAATATTACTATTATAAGTTAGTAAAGAAAAATTAAAAAACTTCCCCGCAATTAACCCTGTTTTAATAGGACTGGTTATTATTTTTCAATCCTATTGTTTCTTCAAATGTATTCCCCGTTGTCCCTAATGCTGTACCAGCTTTTACAAGAGCAGTAGACAAATCATTAGTTCCAACAGCAAAATTATTAGCTGTTTCGTTGCTATATTAAAATTAGTTATTAACAATATTTTGAATAATCTTTATATACTTCTTATTTATAATATCTTTATAAGAAATCCTAATCAATGTTATGCCATTTTGCAAAGCATAAAAATTTTTAAAATTATCCCTATTTTTCAATTTTATAAAATTTTCTTCTTTTTCTTTTTCAGTGGAGGAATGAAAAACAGATTCTTTCTTAAAATGTTGTTCTCCATCTACTTCTATTAATGTGTTTTTTGAAGGAATATAAAAATCAAAATATAAAACAAAGTTAGTTTCGGGATTACGGCAGTCCTCAAAAACTTTTTCTTTTTCATATATTATTTTATATTTTTGTATTTCTTTCTCTATTGTTCTTTCATAAATAGAACAACTTTTAGCACATACAGGGCACCTATACCCATTACAATACAAAAAAGAAGAAATTTTTATATTAAATATATTTCCACATTCACATTGACAAGTTATCATGTTTTCCATAGTTTGTCTATTTTTCTTTTCAAAACAAATCACTTTAACATCTAAATTATTATTTTTAGCATAAATATTTAAATTATTTATTAAAAATTCTTTGTTGAATTTGATAGAAAAATAAGAAAACATTTTTCCTTTTACTAAATTGGCATAACTAATTCGTCCACAATATCCATCTTGTGTCCGACATAAAATTTTATCTCTGCTATTTTCAATCTCTTGTAATATCACTAAACCTTTTTCAAGAAATTTTTGATTCATTTTATCTATAATTTGATTATTTATTTTATCTTTTTTATGTCTCATTTTTTGAGCGCAAGATACACACAAGAAACTTTTTCTATGTTTGATATTACCAAAACTTCTTTTAAAAATTGTACCACAAGAACATCTCATAGCTAATAATTCTTTGTTATTTTTGTAATTATTTGATAATAACTCAGACGGACAATTTTCTTTAATTAAAAAATCTTTTACTATATCAATATTAATAACTAACTACCTCTTAATATTTCGACTATATCTTTATATTTATACTAAATATATTAGGGCACTTGGGCTTTCGCCTACTCTACTCACTTCGTCTATTAAAATAGCTTATTCTCTATTCAGAGTTACATTTATTATTCGTTTTCGAT
>ERZ834798.124-NODE-124-length-97558-cov-8.638124_pt1 | contig 97558 bp, 86 predicted proteins | sample MGYA00519689_ERZ834798 | MGnify/ENA primary metagenome ERZ834798 (study PRJEB31850, sample SAMEA3708761) | human gut metagenome | biome: human gut; feature: human-associated habitat; material: faeces | place: China | collected 2014 ...
TACGCTCTGCGACAGGAGCGCATCGTACTAAAGTACGAGCGTGCCGCGTTTCTTATACCCTGCCAAGGGCTACGGGGATTTGATAGCATTTCTTTACTAACTTTCCATTTACTCTACAGAAACAGTATAGTAATAAATAGGTTGTCCGCCATACTGCAGTTCAATATCGCATGCAGGATAAGCCTCTTCCAGATCTGCACGCAGTGCTTCAGCAGCATCTTCTGCTACATCACAGCCATAGTATACGCTGATCAGTTCGGAATCCTCATCTACCAGCTCGGCGATCATATCACGGGTCACCTTTACCATATCGGTGCCAACGGCTACAATACCCTGATCACCGATACCCATGAAGTCATCCTTCTTGATCTCCTTGTCATCGATCACGGTATCACGTACCGCATAGGTAACCTGGCCGGTCTTGACATTCTTGATCTCACGAAGCATGGTCTCTTCATTCTCTTCCACAGACAGCTCAGGAACAAAGTTGATCACAGCAGTGATACCCTGAGGAATGGTCTTGGTGGGAATGACTAAAAGCTCCTTGTCAGTCATCAGTTCCGCTGCCTGATTGGCTGCCAGAATGATGTTCTTGTTGTTCGGAAGCACGAAGATTGTCTTCGCATTCACCTTGTCTACTGCATCCAGAATATCTGCGGTACTGGGGTTCATGGTCTGTCCGCCCTCGATGATATAATCCACACCGAGGCTCTTGAACAGTTCACTCAGGCCGTCACCTACAGAGACTGCCAGAAATCCTACTTCCTTGGGAGGCTGTGCAGCCTTCTCTTCTTCCGCTTTCTTCTGCGCTGCTTCTTTTTCGGAGAGCTTGAACAGCTTCTCCTGATGCTCTAAGCGCATATTGTCGATCTTCATATTGGATAATGCACCATACTTCAATGCCTTCTGGATAGCCAGACCGGGATCATTGGTATGTACATGTACCTTGACCACATCGTCATCCGCAACACATACGATAGAATCACCAATGGACTCTAAAAATGCCTTGAAATCCATCTCTGCTTTTACGTTGAAAGGCTTATTTAACAGAATGATGAATTCGGTGCAATAACCGAACTTGATCTCTGCCTCTGCCTGTACTTCCAGAGAACTCTTGGTATCCTCTGCCTTCGCAGTAGCTGCGGGAGCTACAGTCAGATCGATCTCCTTACCTAAGAATGCGTCATACGCACCACTTAAAACTTCTACCAGACCCTGTCCGCCGGAATCCACTACGCCTGCCTGCTTTAATACGGGCAGCATCTCAGGCGTCTGGCTCAGTACGTAACGGGCATGTTCGATCACAGATCCTAAAAACTGCTCCAGATCCTCTGCACCATCTTCACACAGCTCCTTTGCCTTATCGGAAGCACCTCTTGCTACCGTAAGGATCGTACCTTCCTTCGGCTTCATAACAGCCTTGTATGCGGTCTCCACCGCTTTATCAAATGCACGGGTCAGAACAGGAATATCCAGAACCTGCTCTTCCTTGATGCTCTTGGTAAAGCCACGGAACAGCTGGGACAGGATAACACCGGAGTTACCTCTGGCACCACGCAGGGAACCGCTGGAAATAGCCTTGCACAGGGCAGCCATATCTGCATCCTCGCCCAGTGCGGACACTTCTCTTGCAGCAGACATGATCGTCATGGTCATATTGGTTCCGGTATCTCCGTCAGGAACGGGGAATACGTTCAGTTCGTTGATCCATTCCTTTTTATTCTCTAAATTCTTGGCGCCGGCTAAGAACATCTTGGAAAGCATCTTAGCGTCGATTTGTTGTAAAGCCACAATTACTTCCTCCTTAATCAATCACTCTTACACCTTCAACAAAGATGTTGATCTTTTTGATCTCAATACCGGTAAACTCTTCCACTTTGTATTTTACGTTGCTGATCAGATTGTCGGTGACAGCCAGAATGCTGACGCCGTAAGCTACGATCACGTGGAAGTCCAGAACCAGTTTATTGTTGTCCAGGGACACATTGATGCCTCTGGTGATGCTGTCCATCTTAAGCAGCTTTACCAGACCATCCTTCATGCTGACTCCGGCCATACCTACGATACCAAAGCACTCTACCGCCACGCTGCCGGCATACTGTGCAATGACTTCATTATCAATGACAATATTTCCCATATGGGTATTCATAGAAGAACCTTTCATATAGAACCTCCTTCATATTCGGATCACTTGTTTCTTCCGATATGTCTGCCTGAAAATCTACAGTTCAGACATATATAAATGTATTTTAACAGCTTTCCTTTGAAAAAGAAACAAGAAAATAAAAAAAATAAATATTTTTTGCTTGCTTTTATTTTGGTTTTCTGTTAATATATCAATGTTGTGAGCATTTCACACGTATTTTATTGAAAAAATTTGTTTAAAAGTAAGCGTAAGATGCGCGTTAGATCGAGGAGGTGTCAAGATGGCTAAATGTGATATTTGCGGTAAGGGCGTTCATTTCGGTAACAACGTAAGCCATTCTCATAGAAGAAGCAACGCAATTTGGAACTCTAATGTTAAGAGCGTTAAGTGCAAGGTTAACGGCGGAGCTAGAAGAATGCATGTCTGCACCAGCTGCTTAAAATCTGGTAAAGTTGAAAGAGCTTAATCTTCTACGATAATATTGGATTTTAAAAAGCCAGAAATGAAATTCATCATTTCTGGCTTAATTTTTTGCTTGTAATTTTCCATGCAGTTACCAGAACCGCTCTTCCTGTTTCCGTTTCAGATATTCCTTGTTGATCTGTCCGGCCAGTTCACCGTCACCGAACAGGTTGTCCGGATGAAAGATCTTGATCAGATCCCGGTATCTCTTCCGTAAAGCCAGTGGATTATTGACTCCCCGGAATAAAAGCTGTACCGCTGTAAAACTGCCTTCTCCGGTAGCCTGCCCTGTGGCCTGCTGTTCTCTGGCTTCCTCTATGAGTATCTGCCGTTCCTGTTCGAACTTCTTCCGGTCTTCTTCCAGCTGTCGGAACCCCTCCTGTAAAATGGCCATTTTCTTCTCAAAAAACAGATTCTCTTCCTTCAGCCGTTTCCGTTCCATGATTGTACGGCGGTTTAATTCATCCAGCTCGTCCCGCAGTTTCACCCGCTCATCCAGAAATTTGTTCCGGGCCTGTTCCAGTTCCGTACGCTCCTGCTCCAGCTCTGAGCGTTCCTGTTTCAGACGCATATTTTCCTGGAAAAGCCACAGTTTTATTTCTTTCAGTTCTTCGGTACTCTCTGCCTTAATGACCTCTTCCCAATCAATCATACTGCACCCTCTTACTCGCAACCACAGAAAAGATAATACCCTGCAAATAATAAAAGTGCTACCATGATCAAGCCGATAAAACGGTTATGGATCACGAGCATGAGCAGCATGCCGACAGCCACAAAAAAGAGTATCAGACCAATGATCTTCTTCATCTATCAAACGGATCCAGACTGTTCTCACTTTATTATATGCAGAGTATTTTAAATATTACTTGTCTTCTGTAGTTTTCTCTTCCTCTTCAGGAAATGCGATATCTACCACTTCCGCATCGGACATTTCTTCTTTTTCCTTCGGCTGGGTAAATTTATCTACGATATCGGGAATCATATCCAGAATCTTGGTGACTGTATCCTGATTCTTGATATTTACCAGCTTGGTGGAACCGTTTTTGATGACCAGAACCGCACTGGGGGTCATCTTACCGCCTAAGCCTCCGGCTCCGGATGCGGATTTTTTCTCGGAATTATTGCCGGCTCCGGCACCGACACCAAAGGTAACATCCACAAGCGGCAGGATGATCGTATCGCCGATCTTTGTAGCCTCACCGACTACGGTTTTAGTGGATAATACGGTATCCATACCCTTCAACAGGGATTCTACAACGCCCTGAAACTGATTCTCTTTGTCTGCCATAACAAACCTCCTGTTTTACACTGTTATTTTTTCTGTGTCTTCTGATATTGTCTGATTTTATGCAACAATTCCCGTAATCGCCGATCTAAAAGTAGTCGGACGGAATGGAATAATACACAGGCCGCGGTAAAATGTCCGGAAGCCTTGAAATCCCCTTCCAGAATCGCCTGTTCAAAATCCGGGGTAATGCAGATCCCCTTTCCCAGCTTCGGAAGCACCATTCCGTAGATACCATACAGATATCCCGTAGTATCCGGAGAACCGGTGCCGACCGTGGCATTGACCGTAAGCTTTCTCGGGCGCAGCCGCTTCCAGATATGTCCGAAACGTTTCCCGGCATGTTTCAAAAGTCCCTGGGTATCCGGGTCATTCCACAGGTTCTTGTAAAATGCAATGTTTTCCAGAATATTTTTGATTTTATCACAAATCTTTCGGACTGTGTACCGGATTCTTGTAAAAAATCCGTACAGACGATCCGTAGTCTTCCCGGGAGCTTCTCCCGCTGGCTCCGGTGTTCCCGGTTCCGGGATTCCGGAATCCTCCCTTTCCGCAGCAGACTCAACATCTGCGGCCGTTGCCGAGAATGCCGTGGGATCTTCTGCTTCGATCAGCTTAGGCGTCCCGACAGATTCCGGGGTATGTTCTTCTGTTGTCTGCTCCGCAGAAGCGGGTGTTTTCTCGTTCCCTGTCGTTTCCGTCGATGTCCGGTCTGTTTTCTCCGGCTTCTCTACGGAAGAATCATATAGCGTAAAGAATAAAAACTTTACGCAAATTTTCCCGGGATCAGGATAATCGCAGTTCATCCGCAATAGACCGAACAGCCATTTTACTCTCGCAGTGATCCAGAATTCCTCTGCCGTACGCTTTCCGGCAGCTTTGTAAGAAATCGGAAAGAACAGAACCAGGAGAATTACCACCAGTGCGATTCCCAACAGGATCAGAAGCACGATCCCAAGAATACTCAATATTTTAAAAAGAATCGTCAACATAGTAAATACTCCCGCAGATTACAGTCCCCTCTGGCTTTCAGGCACTCTCCGGTGATCCGTTCGATCAGCTGCAGCGCATCCTCGTAGCCGGAAGCCATACCGAGAACGAGAAATTCTTCGTCCTTATAATGAGGCTGTACCAACTGTCTGGCATCAAAAATATCCAGCTGATCCGCCGGATTTCTGGCCGGAGTGATCAGATATACATTGGCCAGAAGAGGCTTTTTATTCAGCCTCTTTTTTAGTTTATCCAGTTTTTCCGGCGCGATGCCCTCTCCAAGATAGAGATTTTGCGCAAACTTCAGCTTTCCTGCCATACACAAGTTCCTTAAATCTTTTTCTCCTAGTATAGCATAGTTTCCTTTATATTACAATTTTGTTACTTGACTTTTTAGTATGATATTTTATACTTGAATTAGTACAAATGAGGAGGATACAGCCTTGAAGGTTATTACTAAAATGGAGTTACAGCCGGATATGGTCCTGGGGGAGGACATTCTGGATCAGGATCGTGTGATCTACCCTGCAGGAACCACCATCACTCCGCAGATCATTGAGAAATTGAAACGGTACAATCTGGTATGTGTCACCATAATGGAAGATGTTGATTTCGCCACTACACATTATGCCAAGATTCGTTTTGATTCTAATTTCAAAGCATTCGAACGTGCTTATCCGTTGTTTTTGGGACAATATAAATTAGCCATGAAACAACTGCTGATCATGGGAAGAAAACCGGCGGATATTATTCTGCTGACAATTTACAACGAATTGTATTATTATATTACTTCCGGCCCGGTACTGTTAGACTATCTGTACAATCTGATGCCCAGTGAGGATGAACTCACCTATACCCAGGGACTGAATGCCGCTCTTCTGGCGGGGACCTTCGCTGACTGGCTGGGAATGAGCGAAGAAGAGAAAAATACCCTGATTCTCTGCGGTTTCTATTATGATATCGGCAAGCTGCAGCTGCCCTATGAACTGTTATGGAAGCCCGGCAAACTGACGGATGAAGAATTCAAAGTTATCAAGACTCATCCTGTAGTCGGTTATACCACCGTACGTAATCAGGATCTGAATGAGCATGTGAAAAATGCTGTGATCATGCATCACGAACGACTCGATGGCAGCGGCTATCCTTACCATATGTCCGGACAGAGAATTGATGTCTTCGCAAGGTATATTGCCATTATTGATGCCTATATTGCCATGGCGTCTCCCAGAACCTACCGTAATGCGTTGACACCGTTACAGATTCTTGGGAATTTCGAAAAGAGTCTGGATAAATATGACGTGGAATTATTGATGCCGATCATGAAACGTATTGCAGATGCCCAGATCGGAACCAGCGTGGAACTGAATGACGGAAGCATCTGGGAAGTACTGATCATTCATCCCAACAAATACTCCCGTCCCATTTTAAAAAATGATAAAAACGAATTTGTAGATCTCTTGCAGAGACCGGATCTGGAAATCGTCAAGAATGTTTAAAAATATTTCAGAAAAGCAGGAATAATCAATTTTTCCATTGATTATTCCTTTTTCTTTCCTGATAATCCGCATAGGCTTTTTCCAGAATCTGCTTTTCATTGGCAAATTTCAGAAGATGGTATGCTTCATGATATTTGTAAAAGCCGGAATCCACAAAATACTCTTCTCTCTGGGGCTTGCTGTAATAGCTGTCCGTTCCCATCAGATACCAGTGGACTTCCTTCTCCACCACATCTTCCGGTACGGTAAAAGAATACTCGCTTCTGCCGATATAATCTACAATGTATGCCTTGGAACCGCTTTCCTCCAGCACTTCCCTGAGTGCGGTCTCCTCATGGGTCTCCCCGGCTTCGACGGTACCCTTCGGCAATACCCAGCCTTCATATTTATTCTTAATGTTCTTATACAGCAGCAGGATCTTCCCACGGAAGATCACAACGCCACCGCAACTGGTAGCCTCTATCATGATTCTTTTGACTCCTCCGATCACTCTTTCTGGTTGAAGTAAGCATCAAACAGACGTCTTGCAATGGGAACTGCGTAATCACCGCCACTTCCTGCACCCTCTACGATAATGGTGACACAGACTTCCGGGTCTTCTGCGGGAGCAAAACCGGTAAACCAGGCATGGCTGTCACCCTTGATATTATTGTATTCCGCAGAACCTGTCTTACCGGCAGCCGTATAGTTTAAACCTCTTAACTTGGAAGCAGTTCCCTCTTCCACAACATCGGTCATCAACTGTTTCAGAATCGCAGATTCGTCCTCTGTCATCAGACGGCCGTATTCCGATGCCTTAAAGCTTTTTACCACAGTACCTTCATCATTTTCCACATGATCAATGACATAGGGTTTCATCAGAACACCATCGTTGGCAATGGCACAGGTGATCATATTCAGATGCATCGGTGTGATCTGGGTCTTACCCTGACCGATGGAGGTCTGCATCATTTCCGCGGAAGGTGTACTTTCGGAGACGATAGCCGAGCTTTTGGCATAATTCAGCGTAAGTGGCAGATCTTTATTGAACAAAAGGTCATTCAGTGTCTCCTGAAAAGCCTCTCTGTCCAGGCTCATTCCAATATTGGCAAAGGACGAGTTACAGGATTTTGCAAAGGACTTCTGAAAGCTGACCTGTCCGTGACTGGAACCGTGATAACAACTGATTTTGCTGTCTTCCACCCGGAAAGAACCATTACAGTTATAAGAATAATTCTGATACGTGGTGGGATTCTCCCGGATATATTCCAATGCCGTTACGATCTTGAAGGTGGATCCGGGCGGATAAAGTCCCTGGGTGGCGCGGTTCAACAGTACTGTACTGGAATCATTGTCGATCAGATCATCCCAGATCTCCGGAATGGTATTCGGATCAAAATCGGGATGCGACACCATTGCCAGAATCTTGCCGGTAGACACTTCCGTTACAATGATGGCACCACGGTAAATATCCAGCTGGTCGTTGGCCACCTGCTGGATCTGGACATCCAGTGTGGTATATACATTATCTCCGGGATTCTTTTTCCCGGCAGTATCGTTTTTCACTTTATTGCTCAGGGAGGTATTGGTGTTGATCAGATAGTAATTGGCCAGAGCCTCCACTCCCATGCGTCCCTGAGTGGAATAACCTACGATATGAGAAAACAGATTCTTATACGGATAGTTTCGAGTCTCCTCTTCATCCGCATCCAGTATCGTCTCTGCCAGAACATCCCCATCCCTGGAATAAATGGATCCGCGGTAATTGCGGGACAGCAGAATCTGCTGACGGGAATTATAACTGTTGTTGATCATATCCTGTTCGCTGGTTGCCACAAAATGACACAGATAGACCAACAGGCACAAGAACAGGACACCGATGCTTCCGGCAGAAAGCCAGATTTCCCGCTGGTTGCCCATACGTTTTCTGTTCCGGGCGTCCTTTTTGCTGTCGGCATCTTTTTTCTGTGTATTTTTCTGCGTATTCTGCGCCTTATTTTCTGCCACCTCTGCGCTCTCCTTCCTTCTGCAGGCGAATATAGATTCCCTGTATAATGAAAAACATGATCATGGTCGTCATGACGGAACTTCCTCCATAGCTGATGAAAGGAAGTGTCACTCCGGTCAGTGGAATGAACTTGGTACCGCCGCCAATGGTCAGGAATATCTGGAAAATATACATAATACCGATGCCGTATACGATCAGCTGATAGAATCTGTCATGAATGCATACTGCCACCCGCATCATTTCCAGAAAACTGCTGACACAGATCAGGATCAGACATATTCCGAAGATCACGCCCAGTTCCTCGCAGATGGAAGAAAAGATAAAGTCCGCTTCCACATAAGGAATCGCTGTGGGATTACCTTTTAACAGTCCCATGCCGAACCAGCTTCCACTGCCGATGGCAAATAATGACTGGGTGATCTGATAGCCTTTATTGTCAATATATTTCCAGGGATCCTGCCAGGCCAGTACTCTGACCCGTACATGATCAAACAGCTGATAAGCCAGATAAGAAGCCGCACCTCCGCCGACAAGTCCTGCAAGAAGATACAGATAATTTCTTGTGGCAGCAAAAACCACAAAAACAAAGCCCACGAAAAAGATCAAAGCACTTCCCAGGTCCTTGGATACTACCAGGATCACCACATGGGCTCCCGCAATGATCGCCGTCAGAACGACTCTCTGGAAGGAGACATTTTCCCACAACGCTCCCGCCAGAAAGAACAGGAACAGGATCTTGACGAATTCCGAAGGCTGGAACGTGATTCCTCCCAGGGAAAATGAAATCTTGGAACCATGGGTCACCTCTCCCAGGATCAGCACCGTACTGAGCAGCGCAATTCCCAACGTGGCATACAGCCAGGTGATCTTCTTAAAAAAGTGGATCTTTCCCAGCAGATACGGAACCAGCAGGGAAAAGATCAGAGATACCAGTACGATCACATATTGCCGGATGGCCTTGTCAAAAGATAATCTCGATACGATGCAAAGACCGATTCCCAGAAGCATACACATATTATTCAGCAAAAGCCTGTTAATATTCTCGTAGATCAGCGATACCATCGTGATCGTAGCAAACAGAAAGATCAGTATAAATGCAAAGAAAAACAAATACTGAAAATCTCCGCTGACAAGGGACAGGTTCAGAAAACAGAGGACCTGCACCAGAAACATCAAAAGACCCTGTATAATAAATACTCCACGATGCTTCTCTCCCACCGGATACCGAAAGGTATAAAAACAGCTTGCCGTATATAACACCATAAAAAAGGCGATAAAATATTTGGATAATTCAATCACATATTCCTGCATGGATCCAAAACCTTTCTGTCTACTCTACTCCACGTTTTTCATGACCGGTGGTATATTCCCCATAGGGCAATTCCTTACGGGTACCGGCAAAATACTCCAGGACTTCCAAAGTCTCGGTCTCATTTTCCGTGGTAAAATCCAGCCGTCCGGTCACCAGGCCGCTCCATTTACATAATTCCTTGTGCAAGGAAAGCGGAACACTGTTATAGATCACATTAAAACAGTGGGTACAATTCCGCTGAACCGGAAATCTTTTATGATAGCGGTCGATCAGATCCAATGCCTTCGGATTCTCCTGCGGCTGACACCGGTCAGTGGTCTTCTGCACGCAGTTGGCGGTGACCATCATAGGGATCCTGCCGTATATTACTTTTTCCGCAGGAAACGCAGGATCCAGAATGTCCCTTTGCTCTGCGGCATTCAGCTCCAATGGCAGACAATAGCCGTCTAAGAATGCCTTCCAGAAATCCCGGCTGGTCCGGTTCCAGAGATACAGACTATGATCCCCATAGATTTCTTTTCCGGTAAAATTCCATTGTTTTAATAACGCGATATGTTCCATATTTGCTGCCTGAAAGCCATTTATATATGCCAGATTTTCCAGCAGCAATTTCCGTAATTTTTCAAGATACTGCCCATCCCGCAGGCGCAGGATCTTCGGCAGAGCGATCACAGATTGGATCTCTTTTTCAGTAAGGCTTCTCAAAATCTTCTCCGCAGCGGACGGATCCTGTAACAGGAAATCCGCATCCAGATAGAGTCTGAGTTGTCCGGCGGTTCTGACCGGATCTTTCCAGAAGGATGAACTGCAAAAGCCCTGCCATTGTTCCGGGGTCCGTATCGTGACAGCCCATTTTTCATCGGATTTTTGAGACTTTATACTATCGTTTTTCCGAAAATCACCATCGTCAGCCAGTGTCGGAGCTTTTTCGGAAGTTCTCTCATAAAGGAAGCCGTTTGCAAGGATCACTTGTTCTTCCAGCAGGGAAAGTCCCTTTCGGCGTAACTCGTTGATAGCTTTTAACGGGTAGAAAGCATTGTCACTTACCCGGATTCCGATGGAGTCCTCCAGATGGAAGTGACTGTCGCCAAGTTTCCCCAGCTGTTTTGCTATATTTTCCTGTGTGATGGGCTGTCGGGAAGCTTCTTCTACCACATTCCCTTCTACGGTGACGGCACTCTCTCCGGTCCACAAATACAATTTTGCGGTCTCCCCGGTCAGAAATTCAGCCTGCATGGATACCGGAAGGGTCAGCCTGTGTTCCAGATGCTTCTTCCGGATATTCTGAAGCAAAGTCTCATCACTACCGCTGTAAGCCGGGCTGTCCAGAGTCACCATCTCCCCGCCGTTGTGCTTGTGATAATAACCATCCTGTCTCTCACTGCGGATATAGAGGCAGGAAAGCGTATGCATATCTGCCGCAGAAATCTTCTGAGGAGCTTTGGAATCCGCATAATACCGGTCAATATATTTGCGATAAATTGCCGCAACTCCGGCGGCATATTCCGGCTTCTTCATACGGCCTTCGATCTTAAAGGAGTCGATCCCTGCCTCCAGAAGTTCCGGAATATATTCAATGGTACACATATCTTTCAGGCTTAAAGGATAACATTCCTTCGGATGTTTTCCAGTGGTATAGGGCAGGCGACAGGGCTGGGCGCAACGTCCTCTGTTGCCACTTCTGCCCCCCAGAATACTGCTGAACAGGCACTGTCCGGAATAGCAATAACACATGGCTCCATGGATAAAGCATTCGATCTCAAGCCCTGTGACTTCCTTGATCCTGCGGATCTCCGCAAGGCTCAGCTCTCTGGCGGGAACTACACGACAGGCCCCCTGTTCCTTCAGAAAAGCTGCCCCATACTCCCCTGTAATGGTCATCTGAGTGCTTCCATGGAGTTCCATCCTGGGAAAATGTTCTCTGAGATATGCAAACACTCCCATGTCCTGGACAATCACCCCATCCAGTCCGGCCCGGTAATAGGGCAATACATATTCATACAGTCCGGAAAATTCCGATTCTTTTACCAGTGTGTTTACCGTCAGATATACTTTTCGCTGAAAAAGATGAGCATACCGGATGCAGGCAACCAGTTCTTCTTCCGAAAAATTTTCCGCATAAGCTCTGGCCCCGAAACGGCTGCCACCCAGATATATAGCATCCGCACCGGCATGGATAGCCCCGTAAAAGGCTTCCGCATTTCCGGCAGGTGCCAGTAATTCTACTTTTTTTGCTGCTTTCATAGATTTCAGATTTCCTCTATTGCATTCGATTCATATAAGCAAATAGCTGCCCGAAAACGGACAGCTATCAATTTATTTGTCTTTTAATTCTGTCTCCAGACGTACAATCTTCTTGGCGTCTTCATTTAACTGCTTTTGCAGTTCCTTCCCCTGCTTTTCTGCATTTTCCAGTTTGATCTGTGCTGAAATCAGTTCATGCTTCAGATCATAAAGCTCTTTTTCCTTGCCCTGCAGTTCTTCCTCCAGAATGGAGATCTGCTTCTTGGCTTTAAAATAATCATCTGCAATATTCAACTGGAGCAGAATGTTCTGCTTATCCAGAGGTTGTCTGCGAAAGCCGTCCAGCTTCCCGTATTCGGTAATCTTTCCGTTGATGTAGGAAGCAATTTTCTGCATATAATCTTCACTTTCATAGCCGCTTAAAGTAAATACTTTTCCGCCTATGATCACTTCTGTATCTGTCTTAGGTGACATCTCAACACCCCTCTTAACACTCTTTTGAAAACACAATATATGCCATTTACGCAAAAATATAATACAAGATTTATTATATATCAGAATGTATAGGGTGGCAAGTAAAATTTCGTAAGCTGCACGTATCAATTCAGTCCCAGATGATGATAGGTAAGATCTGTGACTACACGGCCTTTGGGTGTTCTGTTCAGAAATCCGTTCTTGATCAGATAGGGTTCGTAGACATCCTCTATCGTACCGGCATCTTCACCGATGGCAGCTGCCAGGGTATCCAGACCCACGGGACCTCCGTCGAATTTCTCAATGATCGTGACCAGAATATTGCGGTCGATATGGTCCAGTCCCATCTTATCGACATCCATCAGATCCAATGCCGTTCTGGCTACCTCCTCGGTAATGATCCCGTCGTATTTGACCTGCGCAAAGTCACGGACACGTTTTAAGATCCGGTTCGCCAGTCTCGGTGTACCGCGGCTTCTTCTGGCCATTTCCTTTGCTCCGGCCGGTTCGATCTCCACGTCCAGGATCCGGGCGGAATGCATGATGATCTGCTGTAATTCCTCTATGGTATAAAATTCCAGATGATGGATCATGCCGAAACGATCCCGCAGAGGTGCAGTCAGAAGTCCGGCACGGGTGGTCGCTCCCACCAGAGTGAATTTCGGTAGCTCCAGACGCACAGATCTGGCACTGGAACCCTTTCCGATCATAATATCGATGCAGTAATCCTCCATGGCCGGGTACAGTACCTCTTCCACCTGACGGTTCAGCCGATGGATTTCATCCACGAATAACAGATCTCCCTCCTCCAGATTGTTTAGGATCGCTGCCATTTCACCGGGCTTTTCAATCGCAGGGCCACTGGTCACCTTCATATGCACACCCATTTCGTTGGCTATGATTCCTGCCAGCGTGGTCTTGCCCAGTCCGGGAGGTCCATAGAACAACACATGGTCCAGTGCATCTCCGCGCTGCTTGGCTGCGGTAATATACACCTTCAGGTTCTCTTTGATCTTGGACTGGCCAATATAGTCGTCCAGTGTCTGGGGCCGCAGAGAGCCTTCCAGTTTGATATCTTCTTCTGTGATATTTGTCTCTATCATTCTTCTAGGCATAATTTATCCGGTTCCTTAAAACAATTTTTTCAGGGCAGCTTTCAGAATCGCGCCGGAATCCATGGTCTCCACATCCTCAAGGGCATTGACAGCCTTGAGGCTCTCTGCCTGTCCGTATCCCAGTGCCACCAGTGCTTCCACGGCTTCCTTTTTCTTCTCACTGTCAATGTGCAGGCTGCCGGCAGTCAGGATTCCCTGGGCTCCGCCTGCGGCGATCTCTCTGGAGATCAGTGTATCATCAATGGAGAGCTTATCTTTTAATTCCAGAATCAGGCGCTGCGCCGTCCGGGCTCCCACTCCCGGGGCCCTGGAGATTGCCTTGGCATCCCCGGACATAATGGCAAACCGCAGAGCATCTGCATCCATGACCGATAATATTGCCAGCGCTCCCTTTGGACCGATTCCGCTGACTGTAATGCACAGCTTGAACATTTCCAGATCACTTCGGGAGAGAAAACCATATAGTAAAAAGGCATCTTCCTTCACATAGGTATAAGTGTAAAGCCGAACTTCTTCTCCGATTCCCGGCAGCCTGGAGGCTGTATCCGCAGAAATCCTTACATTGATGCCAAATCCGTTGACATCGATCACAGCGTTATCTACCGTGGCATCTTCCAAAAAGCCATTCACATATGCAAACATATATACTAAGTCCTCGTCTTTCCTGTCCTGCAAATAGTAACCTGAAAAAATCGGCTACGATATGTTTATCATACCATAGCCGAACATATGTTTCAAGCAACTTTTCTGTTTTCTGATTTCCATCAGCTCTGAATCTGTTTCAACTGATAAAATTCTCCCTGCAGAGCCATAAGTTCTTCATAAGTGCCGTACTCTGCGCAGCGACCGTCTGCAATGACCGCGATCCTGTCGGCATCCCGGATGGTGGACAGTCTGTGGGCCACGATAAAGGTGGTACGCCCTTCTGTCAGATTGTTCAGCGCCTGCTGGATCAGCTTTTCTGAAATACTGTCCAGAGCCGAGGTGGCTTCATCCAGTACGATCACCTTCGGATCCCGGATCAGTGCTCTGGCAATGGAGATACGCTGTCTCTGACCGCCGGACAGTTTGCCGCCGTGCTCTCCCACCATGGTATCCAGACCCTTAGGCAGTGATGCGATCAGATCCGACAGATTGGCAGCTTTAATCACTTTCTGCAGTTCTTCCTCCGACACATTTTCGCAACCGTAAGTGATATTGTCACGGATCGTTCCGGAGAACAGGATCGAAGTCTGGGGAACTACAGCCAGGTGCTTTCGGTAGGTGCGTAGATCGATCTTACTGATATCCTTGCCATCGATCAGGACTTTTCCGCTTTCCGCCTGATTAAAACCGATGACCAGATTCAGGATCGTAGACTTTCCGGCGCCGGATTCTCCCACCAGTGCAATAGTCTCTCCCGATTTCACATGAAGATTCAGATGGTTCAATACATTATGTTCGTTATTTTTATAATGGAAACATACGTCCTCAAAATCAAAAGTACCGGTCACCTGTTCCAGTTTTTCCTTGCCCTCATTATCTTCGATATCTTCAGATAACAATACTTCACCGATGGAATTGACGGATTCAATACCCTTGGCAATGGTAGGCAGCAGGGTGACGATGGAGGACACCTGATTGACTACCGTGGCAAAATAACTCTGGTACAATGTGATATCGCCTGCCTGAATTTTGCCGCCAATGGCCAGATATCCGGTAAATGCCAGACAGATCACCTGGAAGATCTGGAATACTGCCCAGCCCACCGAGCCAAACAATGCCTGGATCAGATCCAGTTTGTAGCCTTTTTCCGCCACAGCAAAAAGCTGGCCGCTCATTTTTGCCACTTCTTCGTCCTCCAGGGCATGTGCTCTGGTCACAGGCACAAGTTCCACCATTTCCATGACTCTGGCGGAAGTCTCTTCCATTTCCTTACGGAATTCAGTGTTCCGTTTTTTCATGATATTCCGGAAAGTGACCATGGTGATGGCTGCTACCGGTGTGGTCAAAAGGAAAAAGATAAATACGATCCGGCTCTTGCTGATGGTGACCACCAGCGCCACACCGATATTCAGCGCAATGTTCAGAATGCTTAAAAATAACTGTGTGGAAAGCCCCTCTACCGCTTCCACGTCACGCATGATCTTGGACTGCAATCGCCCGGACTGAGTCTCCACATGATAGGAAATGGATAACTGCTGAAGCTTTCGGATCAATGCTTTCCTCAGTCCCGTCTCCGCATAGCGGGTGGCCAGACTCTTGTAGGAAGTATACAGATAGTTCATCGGAATGTTCAGCAGGATCAGCCCTGCTTCCAGAATACTGTAAAAAATAATGTTCCGAAAAGTATCCGGGTTGTGGGATGTCACATCATTGATGATATTGGCCGTAATGATCGGCAGTACCCAGACGCAGGCATGCTTTGCAAAAAAGCAGATGACTGCCAGAACAAATTTATGATAATTTCCCTTGTACAGATGCACTAACGTCCGCAGAGGATGCCCCTGATTGTTCCGGTAACATTCGATAAACCAGCTTTCGGTATCCATTTTCTGCCTGGGAGAGGTTTTTGCTTCAAAATCTTTCATACCGCTTTTCATGCCTTTCCGTGATCTGCGCATTTATGTCTTTTCCTGTCCACAGATCTGTTTCATGTTTCAATGCCACGTTTCTATTTTTCGGGCTTACTTATTCATTTTATCGCAATTAATATGTATTTTCCAGTTTATTTTTGCGGTTTTCCTTTGAAAACAACTGATTTTTTGTCAAAACAAGGCTGTGTCAGAACTTTTACATTCTTACACAGCCCTTTTGTCATAGCATTGGATTTTTTACAGTTGATTAGTTGTTGATCAGCTTATCACTCTCGTTGTTCCAGCTGTAAAGCTTACGGATCTCTTCGCCGACCTTCTCGGAAGGATGCTCAGCAGCAAGCTTTCTCATAGCCTTGAAGTGAACCTGCTTGCCTGCGGGAGACATATCTAACAGGAATTCCTTAGCAAAAGTACCATCCTGAATATCGGACAGGATCTTCTTCATGGTCTTCTTGGTCTCCTCGGTGATCAGCTTGGGGCCGGTGATGTAGTCACCATACTCAGCGGTGTTGGAGATAGAATATCTCATGCCTGCGAAACCACTCTGGTAGATCAGATCTACGATCAGCTTCATCTCATGGATACACTCGAAGTATGCATTTCTGGGATCGTAACCAGCCTCAACCAGAGTCTCGAAACCAGCCTGCATCAGAGCACATACGCCACCACACAGAACTGCCTGCTCACCGAACAGATCGGTCTCGGTCTCGGTTCTGAAAGTGGTCTCCAGAACGCCTGCTCTTGCGCCGCCGATACCCAGTGCATAAGCCAGTGCCAGATCCTGAGCCTTACCGGTTGCATCCTGCTCTACAGCGATCAGACAGGGAACACCCTTACCAGCCTGATACTCACTTCTTACGGTATGTCCGGGTCCCTTGGGAGCGATCATGGTAACATCAACGTTCTTGGGAGGTACGATACATCCGAAATGAATGTTGAAACCATGAGCGAACATCAGCATATTGCCCTCTTCCAGGTTGGGCTCGATGTCGTTCTTGTACAGATCAGCCTGCTTCTCATCATTGATCAGGATCATGATGATGTCAGCACGCTTTGCAGCTTCTGCAGCGGTGAATACTTCGAACCCCTGTGCCTCAGCCTTTGCCCAGGACTTGGAGCCCTCGTACAGACCGATGATAACATGACATCCGGAATCCTTCAGGTTCAGTGCATGTGCATGACCCTGGCTGCCGTAGCCGATAATTGCGATAGTCTTACCCTCTAATAAAGAGAGATTACAATCTTCCTGATAAAAAATCTTAGCCATTTTCTTCTCCTCCGTTATGAGACATAAAATTTATAACTGATAGGGATCTTCCCTAGAGCTAACATAAAGTGTGAGGTCTTACGCCTGTCAGTCCTCAATCTTCAATATAGGTAACGTTCTCGATACCTCTTCCCAGACCTGTGATACCGGTTCTGGCAAGCTCCAGTACTTCGTACTCTTCCGTAAAACGCTGGATCAGCGCATTGACCTTGCTGTGATTACCGGTAAATTCAACGATCAGATTCTCCGCACCTACATCAATGATCTTCGCACGGAAATTGTTGGCAAGGAATTCTACCCCCTGGCGAATCTCCAGACGCTTTTCGGGATCTACTTTCACCTTGACCAGTACCAGTTCGCGGTACACGCTGTCATCCGGGTCCAGTTCCTTAATATCCCGGACATCCACAAGCTTTCCCACCTGCTTCTCGATCTGTTCCAGAATATCGTCATCTCCCGATGTCACAATGGTGATTCTGGTAAAACGGGGATCGGCGGTCACACCTGCCGTAATACTTTCGATGTTGTAACCGCGACGGGAAAACAATCCGGCAATACGGCTCAACACACCTGAAGTGTTGTCAACCAACAGCTGAAATACTTTTTTCTGCATGAATATCTACCATACCTTTCGTATTTCTACAGCCGTCCTCCCTGACGGAGCAGCAACTGTATTCTTAATATAGCAAGATGACTACAGAATGTCAATTAGTGAATTTAACATTATGATTGATGTATTTTAATCATCATTTTCCGTGCATTTTGATAATGCCAAGGTTCCTGTTCGAGCTACTTCCACAATACTGATGGTCTGAAGCATCTTGATCAGAGTGTCGATTTTCTCCGGAGCATCGCAAATCTGCAGCATCATAAAGTGTTTTGACATATCTACGATCTCTGTTTTCATAATGTCACAGATTTCTATAATATCCCTACGATTATTCTTGTTATATTTAACTTTTAATAACATTAATTCCCGGGTATAGCACTGTTCCTGGGACAAAGTCTTCACTTTGATGACATCCAGTTTCTTATTCAGCTGCTTTTCAATCTGCTCTAGGGTACGCTCATCACCGGAGCTTACAATGGTCATACAGGAAACTGCATGGTCATCGGTCTCTCCCACGGCAAGGCTGTCAATATTAAAACATCTTCTGGAGAACAGACCGGCTACCTTGCACAGAACACCGGAACGGTTCTCTACCAATACGGAATATATTCTCTTCATTTTAAGTACAGCTCCCTTCCGTTATTTTACCAGATCCATCGGATCGATCAGACATTCTAACAGCATGGTATTGTCTTCCGCCAGAAAAGCGTCCAGAATCTCATCCACGTGTTCCATGTTGTTCAATCGCAGATACGGAATATCATAGGCCGCAGATAATTTCTCCAGATTCGGGCTTCCGGACAGATCCACGACAGAATAATGATCTTTGTAAGTATAGTGCTGGTATTCCCTTACCATACCCAGATAATTGTTCTTCAGCACAATGATCTTTACCGGAATATGGTGCTGTTTTATGGTCGCCAGTTCCATCATGGACATCTGAAAAGAACCGTCACCGCATACCGCAATAACCTGCTTATCCATGGCCGCTGTCTTGGCTCCCATGGCTGCCGGAATAGAATAACCCATGGTTCCCATACCGCCGGAGGTCAGGAATTTGCCTTTTTTCACAATGTGATAGCCACAGGACCAGATCTGATTCTGTCCCACGTCCGCCACATAGATACCGTCCTCCTGCATCTTCTCGGAAAGTCTTGTGATAAATGCTGCAGGATCCACATAATCGGGATTGGGGGTTCTCTTCTTCTCCATGGTAGAACGATATTCATTCAATGTAGTGAGCCATTCCTCGTAGTTACAGTCAAATTCTTCTTTCTGAAAATCCTGGAAGATGTGTTTTGCATCACCTACCAGTGGAATGGAAGGACCCGCATTTTTGCCGATCTCCGCAGGATCCACGTCAATGTGCACCAGCACTTTGTTTCTTGTGATGAGATCCGGCTGACTGACCGCGCGATCTGCCACTCTGGCTCCCACCATGATCAGCAGATCCGATTCGTTCATGGCACGGTTGGCATAAGTCTTACCGTTATTGCCCACCATTCCATAATAAAGCGGATGTTCGGTAGGCATAACACCGATACCCATCATGGTGGACACCACGGGAATACCGTGTTCTTCCGCAAAGCTGCGCAGCTCCTCCTCGGCCTCACTGAGCAAGACTCCTCCTCCGGCACAGATAATGGGACGTTTCGCCCGCTCCAGCTCTTTGATAACCTTCTTGATCTGCACGGCATGTCCTTTGACGGTAGGCTTGTAGGTACGTAGATTCACTTCTTCCGGATAATGGAAATTTTTGATCGTTGCATTCTGGATATCAATGGGAATATCGATCAATACCGGCCCTTTTCTACCGGTATTGGCAATATAAAATGCTTCCTTGAACACTCTGGGAATATCATTTACATTTTTCACCAGATAGCTGTATTTTACAAAAGATTCCACGGCGCCGGTAATATCCGCCTCCTGGAACACATCACTGCCCAGCAGTTCACTGTTGACCTGACCGGTAATGCAGATCATGGGGATACTGTCAGCAAATGCCGTGGCAATACCGGTGATCACATTGGTGGCACCGGGGCCGGAGGTCACCGCACATACACCGGGTCTTCCGGTCATACGGGCAACACCGCTGGCCGCATGGGCCGCATTCTGTTCTGTACGGATCAACACCGTTTTGATGTCAGAATCCAGAATGCTGTTGAAAAAAGGACATATGGCAACACCGGGATATCCGAAAACAGTACTTACCCCCTCTGCTTCCAGACATTTAATAATCGCATCTGCTCCAATCATTTTGCTTTGCTCCTTTATCTATACTCCATTATTTCTGTTGTTTCAGACTCTTTTACATCAGGCTTTTGGCCAGTTTCACGGCATCCGCCGCATCCTTGGAATAGCCGTCGGCACCGATCTCATCCGCATATTCCTGCGTAATGACAGCGCCGCCGATGATGATCTTGGCGGTGATGCCTTCTTCTTTTGCGGCTGCCACGATCTCCCGCATTCTCTGCATGGTGGTGGTCATCAGTGCTGACAGGGCAATAAATTCCGCATGATGTTCTTTCGCCGACTCCAGAATTTTCGCCTGCGGCACATCCTTGCCCAGATCGATCACATGGAATCCGTGGTTTTTTAACATCAGTGCCACCAGATTCTTGCCGATATCATGGATATCTCCTTCCACCGTGGCAATGACCACCACCGGCATTTCTTCTCCGGTGCCTCCGGTCTGCAGCAACGGTTCCAGCACCTCGATGGAATTCTTCATGGCTTCCGCACTGGCAATCAGCTGCGGCAGAAAATACTTGCCCTGATCAAAGAATTCACCTACCTGATTAATGGCAGGAAGCAGTACCTGATTCAATAGCTCCGCAGGTTTCTCTCCGCTTTCCAATGCTTCCTTCGTGATCTTTACAATGCCGTTACGGTTGCCTTTCAGTACCGCCGTCTTCAGCTTGTCCTGCATTTCATTGATCTGCGGACCATTATCAGTAGTCGTTTCTTTGGCGGCATTGCCGGCAGTGCCTGTCTTGGCGGTTGTTCCCTGATTTTCCAGCAGTGCCAGTTTTTTTGCCAGTTCCGCTTCTTTCTCTTCTCTGCGCTCCCTGACGCCACCGGCGTACTCGATATAGCGAAGAGCGGCTTCTTCTTTGTTCAACAGCAGATCCGCAGCCAAAGCACAGCTCATCAGAAGTTCCTGGGAAGGATTGGCAATAGCCATGGTCAGTCCCGCCTGAATTGCCAGCGTCAGGAATGCGGTATTAACAAAACTTCTCTCCGGCATGGCGAAGGAAATGTTGGACAGACCGCAGATCGTGGCAAAACCGTTCTCTTTGCAATAGCGGATGGTTTCCAACGTTTCCAGTGCAGCTTTCGGATTGGCACCTACCGTTGCCACCAGACCGTCCACCACGATATCTTCTTTGCACATTCCCAGAGAAAGTGCCCGGTCATAAATCTTGTGAATAATCTCTTTCTTCTCTTCTATATCCTTGGGCAGTCCCGCATCCGACAAAGGAAGCAGGATAAACATAGCACCGTATTTGGCTACAATGGGAAGTAGTTTTTCAAATTTTTCCGTCTCCAGAGATACAGAATTGACCAGAGCACGTCCGGGATAATTACGCAGTGCAGCTTCTAAGACTTCCACGTAGCTGGAATCCAGGGAAAGAGGCAGGTTCGTGACACCGCTGACTTCCTCCAGAGCCCGAAGCATGCTGGCTTTCTCGTCGATACCGCTCATGCCCATATTGATATCCAGTACCTTGGCACCGCAGGCGTCCTGTTCTTCGGCAAACTGTATCACCTTTTCAAAGCTGCCCTCACGAAGCTGTGCCTGAAGTGCTTTCTTGCCGGTAGGATTGATACGTTCTCCCACAACAAAAAAGCCGTCATCCAGACCAAAGCTGTGGGTAATACGTTCGGAGGTCAGATACCGAATTCCATCCGGTCTTCGGGATGCTGCAACCTTCGCATCTGTACCAAATCGTTCATGGATCTGTCTTATGAATTCCGGAGTGGTACCACAACAGCCGCCAAGAATCGTAGCTCCGGCATTGACCAGTACTTCCATCTCTTCTGCAAACTCTTCTGCTTCCATGTTGTAGCAGGTAGTTCCGTTTTCATCCAGAAAAGGAAGTCCGGCATTGGGTTTTGCAATTACAGGAATTCTGGTATGGGATACCATCTCCGAAATAATGTTCTCCATCTGAGCCGGACCAGTGGAACAGTTGGCACCGATAGCACTGGCCCCCAGGCTTTCCAACACAATGGCCGCCGTTTTCGCATCCGTACCGAACAAAGTTCTTCCATCCGCTTCAAAGGTCAGTGTAGCGATTACCGGCAAATCACAGACTTCTTTCGCCGCGATCAGTGCCGCTCTGGTCTCCGCCAGGCTCATCATGGTCTCCACCACCAGAAGATCCGCCCCGGCATCCACCAGACAAAGAATCTGCTCTTTATAAATATCGATCAGTGTTTCCAGCTCCATTTTTCCCATGGGCTTTAACTGTTCACCAGTCATTGTGAGATCACCGGCCACATAAACCGGATGTCCCGGAGTACTCTCTGCCGCTTTCTTCGAAATAGCCACCAGATCACGAATCATGGAAGTCATATTTTTTTCCAGATGATATTCTGCCAGTTTGACGCGATTGGCGGTAAAGGTAGGGGCATACAGGATATTGGTTCCCGCCTGCACGTAATCCTTCTGTAATTGCAGCATGACATCCTGATGCTCCAGGATCCACTGCTCCGGGCAGACGCCGGAAGGCATTCCTGCCTTCACCAGATTGGATCCTGTAGCGCCGTCCAGATATAAAATATGGTCTTTACTTAACGTAATAAATTCTTCTCTTGTCATAGTTCTCTTTTCCTGTATCTTGATTCTTTTAATCATACCACAATGTCCTTTTATTCGTAAAGGGGACGTTTTAACATTATAAGGTTGCGTAAAACTGCAGAATATGATAAATTTTTAGATGGATCAAATGATTTGGAGGATATAATTTTGAAGAAAAAAATACTTGCCCTTACGGCCGGACTGCTGACCGCACTTACGCTTACCGCCTGCGGAAAGGATCCTGCGCTGACACAGTTTAAGGAGGAAATAGATTCTTTTTGTACCGAGATCTCCGATATAGATACCGAGATCAACAACGTAGACGCAACATCCGAAAATGCCACCGATGAACTTCTCGGTTATCTGGATCAGCTGGACAGCGCTTTTCAGGATTTTGCAGCGTTGGATTTTCCTACTGAATTTGATTATCTGGAATCTCTTGCCGATGAAGCAAGCGAATATATGACCACTGCGGTAGAGAGTTACCACGATGCCTATGATAACGGTGGTTACAATCAGCTGACCGCAGACTATGCAAAGGAAAATTATGCCAGAGCTTACAAGCGGATCCAGATCATCATCACTTTCCTGCACGGTGAACAGCCCGAAGATGTGAATCTGACCACTGCAGAGGAAACAGCGGCTGCTTCTGCTGCAGAATAGTTACAATTTTTTAATAATCACAGAAACGTGCGCTGCCAGGCGCACCCATAAAAAGAATCCCCGATGTAATGAACACCGGGGATTCTTTTTATGACTTATTGTCATTTTTATTATTTTAAAATCTTGATCTGGCCGATCAGAGGAACTTCCTTCTCCTGCTCCTGGCAAGCATAAATCAGACCCATGATCCAGCATACAAACAGAAAGATGCTTAAGATAGTGCCAACAATACCACCTACATAAGGAATGTAGTTGATTACTGCTGCAACGATCTGGCCGATCAGAATAACCAGAGCCTGATTCAGGTGGAACTTAGCACCCTCTTTGTCACCTGCGCAAAAAGCAACGATCCAGCCGATCCAGGTAATGTAAGCAATGATACCCGTAGTTTTTTTATTCATGTTTTCTCCCTCTGCACTTTTGTGCGATAAAATATTCTGTATATGTAAAGAATGCAAATACAGTCATAATGTAATGTGAAACTTCAGAAGCAAAATATTCTTCAGAATAAAGTTCCCTATCATGATCCCTACCGCCGCATACAGATGCCATTCATGAAAGCGCCAGCCTTTGATCCTGCCAATATGTAATCTGGCAAGGGTCTGACTTAGCATAAAACCTCCAAAGATAACAACAGTATACGTAACCAGTGGATGATACCAGGTGGCCAGTAGCGGATGTCCAGTAAGCAGTGCACTTACCGCTCTCGTTCCACCACAGCCGGGACAGTAAATCCCAAATAATCGATAGACCACGCAGGTATATCCCTGCAGTCTCGGAACGATTATATGAAGATACAGAAAGCTTCCGATGCTTCCGACCAGCAGAAATATCCATCCTGCAATATAAAGCTGATCTTCCAGGCTCCGCTGGTTTTTAGTAGTAGTTTGCAAGTTCACTCATAAATGCTACAGAAAATACAGCAGCTAAGATTGTAATGATAATTCCCAGTACAATACCAATGATAGAACAGATCAGTCCAGCCTTTGCCAGGCCGGTCTTGCCCTGCTTGTTGGCAAATACTGCGCAAATGATACCACCGATTCCAAACAGTGCGCCGATCCATCCGGTGCAGCATCCAAGTACGATGGAAAGGATACCCAGTACCAGGCTGACAATAGCCAGTACATTGGTTTCTTTGTTCTCCGGCTGCTGTACAGGAGCTGTTGCAGCTGCCTGAGGCTGTACATTTGCGGTATAATCCTGATAATTGTTCACAGGCTGTTCTGTTACCGGGGTCTCCTGTACAGTTTCTGCTGCGGAGCTTACTTCTGTTGCAGTAGTATCTACTGTAACATTGTTTTCATTTTCAAAATTCTGTCCGTCCATTTTCTCCTCTTTCTGGCCTGGAAAAGGCCTGATATTAATCTGCCAGGGGATTACCCTTGCCGTCTGTGTCGATCTTGCCGGTCAGGATCATGATACCTTCTACCAGTCCCCAGATACCTACACCCATAACAATGAATACGCCGACTACCACACAGCATAAAAGGATTCCCACGATGGAAAGTACCAATTGGGTAACTGCCTTACCGGTATAGCCAAGATAGAAATTATGTACGCCGAACGTACCAAGGAAAATTGCCAACAGACCGGCTACCAGTTTGGATTTTGCATCCGGTGCCGGTGCCTGCTTATTGGCTACGCCACAGTTTAAACATACTGCTGCATCCGGAGCTAAAGGCTTACCGCAGTTATGGCAGTAATTATTCCCCTGTCCCTTGGCCACACCGCACTTTACGCACATCACAGCTTCGTCTGTCATATAAGGCTCGCCGCAATTCTTACAAAAGTACATTTATTCTTCCTCCCTCTTTTTTGTTCCTGACTCATTTCTCAGTCATTACTGTACATTATACAGGATGTTTGTATATTTTACCAGTGTTATTTTCACATTATAGGCTCTCATAACGTGCAATTTCTACCGGAAAACGAAGTTATTTCCGCCTTTTGTCACAAAATATGAATAATTTCCGATACAATTTGTAATATCCAAAAACTGCCATGACAGAGAATACCGGAATGGTATTATATAGATATCTGGCTCTTGCCTCGAATAACATAACAAATAAAAACATACCGATAAATGTAACGATCATCACAGTAGAAAGACACAGCCGGTCAGACAGGTTCTCTTCTGTCCGGTATTTGGGTCTGCGGATTGTTGACACCGCCGTCCACAAAAGCATACCAGCCTCTGTTATGACTCCCAACAGTACAAAAAGCCATAATCCCTGGCTGATCGTCGTAAACCAGATATAATTGCTGCCGTCCTGCCAGTAAAAAGCCCTCAGAGGTTCTTTCCCGGAGCTCTCTATGTTCAACGGATATTCCCACGCCTGAAAATACCCTTCCTGATACCAGCTGAACGTCCCGTCGTTAAAATTCATGACCTGCTTACGCAGCCAGAACCGGATTGTACCCCAAATACCACGATCACCGATTCTTTTGCGGATTCCTTCCATCTCATATTGTATCCGGGTATTTTTATCCGTACCAGCAAAAGATCGTACGATCTCAAGTCCCTCTCCGGAACAGGCCCCGGTAGTATCCTCATTGAGGCCGTTATACATATAATTACTCCAGCCGATCTCCATATCCGCATTATAATCATACTGTACGGAACAGTAGATTCCCTGCTTACAGAAAGCCCCAAGTCCGAAAGCCGCTATCAGAAGCAAGATTTTTAAGCCGATCTTCTGCAGCCGCTTACGCATTGGCACCTCTTCCCAGGCGGACCATACCAGATCCACCAGTACTACCGCAATCAATGTGACATAGCAGGTGGCTTTCATGATTCCGCCAAGGCACCCCAGAAACATTATCAAAAACCATAAAAGGTATTTCCGTTTTCTCCCATTCTTCCGGAACAATGAATACAGTAGAAGAATCAGGATCGGCATGGCAATGGTGCTTCCGTCCGTATAGGGAATAATCTTCCAGGGAGAGATTCCCAGAAAGATGCTCTGAAAGACCAGGGCAATCACGGAAATTCCAAGGTTCCTGCTGACCTGAAGGACCAGAAGTACTGAACAGAATACCGCCAGTGACAGCATGACGCACTGGAACTGGATCCAGATAAATTCCGGATTGTAGGGATACCCCTTAAGTCCTGAGGCAAAAGAATACAACTGATACAAAAGCCATGTAACGGGAATATTATTACTGTAGATCGTATAGTAATCGTCATACCCCAGTGTCTGGCCCTCATAAAGCCAGCGGGCGGAATTGGCCACCATGCCGCAATCCCAGCCACCGTAAAATGCAATGCATTTGGATATTTTTATATTCACAAGACAGAACAGAATACAGACTGCCAGTGTGATCCCGGTAAACCAGACTGCTATGCGTCCGGTGTAAGGAATCTTTCGCAGAAAATAGTACGCTGCCCCCAGTACAGCCACTCCGATCACCGCGCACAGGGATAGTACTTTATTTCCCTCCACGGTAATGATCTTATGCATTTCGTTGTAGTTCACATTGGTCCCGTAGAATACTATATAATAGAAAACAGGAAGAAACAGTACAAGCAAAAGCACTGACAGTGTTGCTGTACTGATACATTTTTTCTTCATTGTCAGAAATTCCTTTCCATTCTTGTTCACAAAATACTATTGGTAATATTTTAGCATTTCTCTGAACTATTTACAATGTAACTACAGAAAATCGATCCCGTAGATCCTCTCTACCGGAATTTCTGTTCCCTGTATCCGAAGGCTTTTTGTGTTCTCATCGATTTTGCGGACACAGCCTTCTACGGCAGTATAACTGCCGCCGTCCTTTTTCTCATCCGGCACAAAATAAATAATTTTCACCGGTACTGTGTCCAGCAGATGCTGTTGCAAATAAGAAATCTGGCGGTCGATCTCCTGCTTCCTGTCCTCATCCAGTTCCACAAAACGGTCTGTCCGGCGGGCCGTTTCTCTCAGAGCGTCATCATATCCCGCCAATGCTGCAAACGGTGAAAACTGTGCAGCACGGTCCTGTAAAGCCATTCGGGGATGGGTGGCTGACACCGGGTGAGGCAGATGGAGCATGTCCTTATATTTTTCATTCATCTTTTTACTCTTTTCCTGTTATCGGATTTTGTGGTCCGATAAATATTATGCCTTATGTCCGCCAATCTGACGGTTCCTGTCTATGGTTGTGGCTCCCTCCTGCAGATCGGCAGCCTTCAGAATCGCATTCTTTCCATACTTTGATTTTACGCTTAGCATTGCTTCCTGCAAGTGTTTTTCTTTTTCCAGCCGTTCCTTTTCCAGCTGCTTTGTTTCCCGGGAAGTTTCCTTCTGCCCCGTTTGCAAAAAGCCTCCGGAGAACAGATCCAGCTGTTCGTAGAACGGCTCTTCCTTTACGCTGTCCGCATCCTTTAGATGATTGGCCACCAGAGTGATTCTTCGGGTCAGCAGCATGGGATCTACAATCCGTTCATATAATCCCATTGTTGTCTCTGTAATCCTGCTGACTGACGCAGTCATTGCATCAAGGTTTCCAGTGCCGTGGGCATGCTTCGGCACGCTTCTGCCATAACGATCTACCGTGATTTCACCATGATAATGATCTGCGATCTCCGGAATCTTCAGGTTGTCAATATCATAGCCAACAGTCAGCACGATCTGATCTGTGACCAGCTTTTTTTCCACCAGATCCATTGCCAGCTGTTCTGCCATTTCCCGGACTACGATCTTGGCCTGCATAAAATCCGTGGCGCAATGCAGTACCTGACCGGAGCTGATACAGTTAGTCTCCGGTCGATAGGATTTGATCAGGTCCATGGTCACCGGCTCATACCCCCAGGCATGATCGATCAAAAGCTCCGCATTGATGCCGAACATCCGGTACAGCAAATCTTCGTTATAGTAATCTCCCGGTCCTCCGATAGAGCATCTGGCCACATCGCCCATGGTAAACATTCCGGCGGCTTCCAGCTTCTTGCGGTATCCGGCGCCGACTCTCCAGAAATCCGTCAGCGGCCTGTGATCCCACAAAAGTTCCCGATAGCTGATCTCATCCAATTCGGCGATTCGGACTCCGTTATCATCCGGTTCCATATGCTTCGCTACAATATCCATGGCAATCTTGCACAGGTACAGATTGGTTCCGATTCCTGCTGTGGCGGTCAGCCCTTTTTTCTCCAGAATCTCTGTTGCAATTCTGGATGCCAGTTCTCTCGCTGTCATACCATAGGTCTTCAGGTATTGTGTCACATCCAGAAACACTTCATCAATAGAATAGACATGAATATCTTCCGGTGCGATATATTTCAAATAAATATTATAGATCTGGGTACTATATTCCAGATATCTCGCCATCCGGGGCGTGGCGGTCACAAAACCAACTTCCAGTTCCGGATGCCTCTGCAATTCATCCGCAAAGGTGCTTTTTCCCAAAAATCTGCCGCCAGGGGACCGCACTTTCCGCATGGCATTTACTTCTCTTACTTTGGAGATCACTTCGAACAGTCTTGCCCGTCCCGGGATTCCATAGGATTTCAGAGAGGGAGATACCGCCAGGCAGATGGTCTTCTGCGTCCGGGAAGCATCCGCCACCACCAGATTCGTATTCAAAGGATCCAGCCCTCTGTCAACGCACTCCACGGAGGCATAAAAAGACTTCAGATCCATAGCAATATAAGTATGGGATTGTGATTCCATTGCTGCCTCCTTTCAAACACTTTCTATAAATGATTATAGCAGAATGCATGTTCGATTACAAAGTAATTTTGTGGAAAAAAAGACTCCCGAACAATGTCGGGAGCCTTGAAATCCTTGATTTATCTGATTTTATGTTTTAGAACTTACCAGCCTTAGCAGCTTCTTCGATGGATACAGCAACAGCTACGGTAGCACCTACCATCGGGTTGTTGCCCATGCCGATCAGACCCATCATCTCAACGTGTGCAGGTACGGAGGAAGAACCAGCGAACTGCGCGTCAGAGTGCATACGGCCCAGAGTATCGGTGAAACCGTAAGAAGCGGGACCTGCAGCCATGTTATCGGGATGCAGAGTACGTCCGGTACCGCCGCCGGAAGCTACGGAGAAGTACTTCTTGCCTGCTTCCAGTCTCTCCTTCTTGTAAGTACCAGCTACGGGATGCTGGAATCTGGTAGGGTTGGTAGAGTTACCGGTGATGGATACGTCTACGTTCTCCTTCCACATGATAGCTACGCCTTCGGGAACGCTGTTAGCGCCGTAGCAGTTAACCTTAGCACGAAGTCCCTCGGAGTAAGCGATTCTCTCTACCTCGGTAACGGTATTGGTGTAAGGATCATAAGAGGTCTCTACAAAAGTAAATCCGTTGATACGGGAAATGATCTTTGCAGCATCCTTACCAAGACCGTTCAGGATAACACGTAAAGGCTTCTGACGAACTTTGTTAGCCTTCTCTGCGATACCGATCGCACCTTCTGCTGCTGCGAAGGACTCATGTCCAGCCAGGAAACAGAAGCAGTCGGTATCCTCTTCCAGTAACATCTTGCCCAGGTTACCATGACCAAGACCTACCTTACGGGTATCCGCAACGGAACCGGGAATACAGAATGACTGTAAGCCTTCACCAATTGCTGCTGCTGCTTCAGATGCCTTTCTGCAGCCTTTCTTGATTGCGATTGCAGCGCCTACAGTGTAAGCCCAGCAAGCATTTTCAAAACAGATGGGCTGGATCTTCTTAACCTGATCGTATACATCCAGACCAGCATCTTTCGTGATCTTCTCTGCTTCTTCGATAGAGGAGATACCATAGCTGTTCAGTACAGCGTTGATCTTATCAATACGTCTTTCATATGATTCAAATAAAGCCATTTTTTCTGTCCTCCTGTATCTTATTGTTTTCTGGGATCGATGATCTTAACTGCATCATCTACACGACCGTACTGGCCCTTAGCCTTTTCCCATGCAGTGTTAGCATCGTCACCCTTCTTGATGAAGTCAGTCATCTTGCCAAGGTTAACGAACTGGTAACCGATGATCTGATCATCCTTGTCCAGAGCAATACCGGTTACATAACCTTCTGCCATCTCCAGATAACGGGGACCCTTCTTCAGAGTACCGTACATAGTACCAACCTGGCTTCTTAAGCCCTTACCGAGGTCTTCCAGACCTGCACCGACAGGCAGACCTTCCTCAGAGAATGCACTCTGGGTACGTCCGTATACGATCTGTAAGAACAGCTCTCTCATAGCGGTATTGATTGCATCACATACAAGGTCAGTATTTAAAGCTTCCATAACGGTCAGACCGGGCAGAATCTCAGCAGCCATAGCTGCGGAGTGGGTCATACCGGAACATCCAACGGTCTCAACCAGAGCCTCCTGGATGATGCCTTCCTTAACGTTCAGGGTAAGCTTACATGCACCCTGCTGAGGTGCACACCAGCCCACACCGTGAGTCAGACCGGAAATATCCTTAACTTCTTTTGCCTGCACCCATTTTGCCTCTTCGGGAATGGGAGCACAACCATGATGTACGCCCTGTGCAACGGGACACATTTCTTCAACTTCTTTTGAATAAATCATGTGAAATCTCCTTTCAATATGTACTTATAATACTATTGATAAAATAATATCATAATGGTCGTGTTCATTCTCTCATATTTCCTTTAAAAAATCTAGGGGTTTTGACAATTTTTTTCAATAGTTTATAGAAATAAACACCGTATCCCCCAATGAACTGCATGGGAAATACGGTGCTTTGTGATTGTTGAAAATCAATTATCAACAGCTTACCAACTCTTGATAAAGGTATCGATGTAGTTGTCCAGACACTTTTTAATGACTTCAATTGCCTCATCTCTGTTGCCCTTTTCATTGACAGCAGTGGTCTTGTTCTCCAGTGCCTTATATACTGTGAAGAAATGCTCCATCTCGTCCACCACATGACTGGGCAGCTCGGAAATATCATGATAGCAGTTGTAATTGGGATCATTGAAAGGAACTGCAATGATCTTCTCGTCATTTTTGCCGTTGTCCAGCATGGAGATCACGCCGATGGGATACGCTCTTACCAGTGTCATGGGCTGTACCGGCTCGGAACACAGTAACAATACGTCTAACGGGTCACCATCATCACCGTAGGTTCTGGGAATAAAACCGTAGTTCGCAGGATAATGGGTGGAGGTATGCAGGATACGATCCAGGATCAGAAGGCCTGTCTCCTTGTCCAGTTCATACTTGTTCTTGCTGCCCTTGGAAATCTCGATGACACAGACAAAATCTGTGGGAGTGACTCTCTGGGTGCTCATAGTGTGCCAAATACTTCCATTTACTTCTTTCATAAATCTTCTCCTCTTCCTCTATAGTTATTTCCGACAGATGTCTTTGCATACAGGACAAAATATCTAGCCGGAGAATACGCAGATTATCCGCCTGTAGCGGGTCGCAAGTGCTTATCTGCGGATCTGACCGTTTCCATGTATCTTGTATTTATAGGAGGTCAGCTCCTTCAGGCCCATGGGGCCTCTGGCATGCAGCTTCTGGGTGCTGATACCGATTTCTGCACCAAATCCAAACTCGAAACCGTCTGTAAATCTTGTGGAGGCATTGACATAAACACAGGCTGCATCCACTTCGTTTAAAAATTTCTCTGCAGTCTCCGTATTTTCCGTCACGATACATTCGGAATGCTTCGTATTGTAACGGTTGACATGGGCAATGGCCTCTTCCACGCTGTCCACAGTCTTGACAGACAGAATATAATCCAGATACTCCGTACCGTAATCTTCTTCTGTAGCGGGAATGCAGTCCGGCAGGATCTCCCGGGCGCTTTCGTCTCCCCGCAGTTCTACGTTCTTCGTCTTCAGGGCTTCCGCCATCTTCGGAAGGAACTTATCCCGGACGGCACGATGCACCACCAGAGACTCACAGGCATTGCAGACACCGATCCGCTGGGTCTTGGCATTCATCAGTATTTTTACCGCCATATCCACATCCGCATCCTTGTCCACATAGACGTGGCAGTTGCCGGTTCCGGTCTCTATGACGGGGATCGTGCTGTTCTCCACCACGCTGCGGATCAGTCCCGCACCGCCTCTTGGGATCAGCACATCCACATATTCCTTCATCTTCATAAACTGCGCAGTGACCGCACGATCCGTATCTTCGATCAGCTGTACGGCAGTCCTGGGCATACTGCAGGCTTCCAGTGCATCCTGTAATACTTTGACAATAGCGATATTGGAATGAATGGCATCGCTGCCTCCCTTTAAGATCACTGCATTTCCCGTCTTAAAGCACAATCCGAAGGCATCCGCCGTCACGTTGGGACGAGCCTCATAGATAATGCCGATAACCCCTAACGGTACTCTGACTTTATCGATTTTCAGTCCGTTGGGACGTTCGAAATGTTCCATGGTCTCACCGATGCAATCCGGAAGAGCCGCAATCTGCCGAAGGCCCTCTGCAATCTGCGCGATTCTCTCTCCGGTAAGCTTCAGACGATCCAGCAGTCCCGGATTCATTCCGTTGTTTTTCCCGTTTTCCAGATCCAGTACGTTGGCTGCAAGGATCTCTTCCTGTCTTTCACACAGATCATTTGCCGCTGTCTGCAGCGCCTTGTTTTTCTCTTCTGTAGTAAGCTTCTGCAATACATATTTGGCATCGCAGGCATTTTTTCCCAGTTCTAAAAGTTCCGACATTCCTTCCCCGCCTTTCCAAAACCAAAGATTTATACCAAAATCACCTGATAGGGCTTTACATCTGTCTCTTCCACAGGAACACTTTCGACCTGCTGGCAGCGGAACCCGACAGCAATACTGCGAAGTCTTAAGGCTTCCCTGTCTGCCAGATAGCGGTCATAAAATCCGCCGCCGTATCCCATCCGGTTGCCCAGGGGATCAAATACACTTCCCGGCATCAGAAGCAGACAGTTTGCTGCCTCTTCGGGAGCATATTCATAGCTCTCCGTATTGCCTTCCGGCTCCAGGATTCCCTTATAGCCCTCTTTCAATTCCGCCAGGGATTGAATCCGGTAAAAACGCATTTCCTGACCTTCCACCTTCGGAACATAGACACGTTTGCCATCCTGCAGGGCATTCTCCAGAATCTCTGTCGTGCAGATTTCACTTCCGTAGCTGACAAAGCCCAAAATCGTATCCGAGAGGTAATACCACTGGTGTCCCAGAATCCGCTCGGTAATGAGAAGATTCCCTCTCTCCCGTTCCGGCTCCGTCAGTGCCGCCCTGCGGGCCAGCACTTCCCTGCGCAGTTTCTTTTTCACTTCTCTGCGTTCTTCAGTGCTCATTTCTTCTTTTTATAGGACGGCTTTAATTTTTCAATGGTGCCGTCCGGCCTTTCGATTTCGATGCTGTCCAGCTGCGCCTTCATATTACGCTTGATGCTGTCCACGTATTCCTGTCTGAGAATGGACTGTTCCAGCTTTTCTTCGTCGGTCAGTCCCTCGCTCTGAGATTTATGATAAAGCTCATTGATGCGCTTTATTCTTTCATCCATATTCATAATGTATTCCTCTTTTCGATGACGTATCATCACTGATTTTTGTGCAGATTCTGTACAAATTCCGGCAGATCAAAGCTTTCATCCTTATGTGCCACGAATAAAGTACCTTCGTTTTCACCGGATAACAGACGATGAAGTACTCCGATGTCCTTGCTGTTGGCAATGATCATATCCACATCCGAACTGGTGGCAATCTTCGCCGCGATCATTTTGGTATTCATGCCGCCGGTCCCCACATTACTGCCGGTACTGGCCTTGCCCATATGCATGAATTCCTCCGTGAGTTCATCCACCTGTTCGATAAATTCCGCATTGGGATTCTGCCTGGGATCATCGGTGTAGAGGCCATCGATATCTGACAACAGGATCAGCAGATCTGCATCGATCAGTGCTGCCACAATAGCCGACAGGGTATCGTTGTCACCGATCTCAATCTCGTAGGTCGCTACCGTATCATTTTCATTGACAACGGGAATTGCTCCCATTTTCAATAGCTGGGTGAAGGTATTATGGGCATTGTAGCGGTTCAGATTGTCCACGATGGTATTTTTCGTCATCAGGATCTGTGCTGCCACCTGATTGTACTCCGCAAAAAGCTTCTGGTAGGTCATCATCAGTCTTGCCTGGCCGATGGCGGAACAGGCCTGCTTGATCGCCATGGATTCTGCCTGAGTCTGCCCCTCCGTAGTCTTTAAATGCACTGCCTGTTTTCCGGCGGCGATAGCACCGGAAGTCACAAGTACGACTTCTTTCCCCTGATTGCTGATATCGCAAAGCTCTCTTACCAGCTTTTCCAGACGAGTATAATCCAGGTCTCCCGTCTCGGCATGCTGTAAGGAGGAAGAACCGATCTTAACGACGATTCTTTTCTTATCCTTGATTTGTTCCCTTATGTTATTCACGTGATTGCCTTTCTAAGTCCATATTATTACAGTAATATTCAGCGCCTCCCCCGAAAAACCGATCTGCAGGATGCAATATCTGAATATTTGAATCATATAACATTTTCTGCCATACGTCAACGCTGTAGCGGAGCAAACTGTGAAGCGATCTGTTCTGCTACGCGGATACCGTCCATGGCGGCGGAAGTGATTCCTCCGGCATATCCGGCCCCCTCTCCACAGGGATAGCAACCTCGGATGGCAGACTGTAACTCTTCATCCCGTTCGATCCGCACCGGGGAAGACGTCCTGCTTTCCACACCGGTCAGGATCGTTCCCGGAGAGGCAAAGCCGCGAATCTGTCTGTCAAAGCTGTCCATCCCCTCCACGAAGGCCCGGTTACACTCTGCCGGAAGAATTCCGGTAAGATCCGCCCATTCATAAGCACCTTTACACTGTGGTTCCAATGCTTCCGGGCCACTTCTTTGTCCTCCGTCCGTTTCCGCAGGATGCTCTCCGGTGACTTTCTCCCTGAAATCTCCGTACCGCTGTACCGGCAGTTTCCCATCGCATAATTCATAAGCTCTCTGTTCCAGTCCCCGCTGGAATTCGATTCCTGCCAGTGGATGATCGGAACCGTAATCCGCTGGAGTCACCGCAACGATAATGGCGCTGTTGGCATTTTTCCCGTCACGGCCGCTGTAGCTCATACCGTTCACCGCCAGTCTTCCCGGCTCGGAAGATGCGTTGACCACATAGCCGCCCGGACACATACAGAAAGAATATACTCCTCTGCCGGTGCTTGTCTTAGCCGTCACCTTATAAGCCGCTGCACCCAGACCTTTTACCGACTCAGCACCATACTGACTCATATTGATCAGGCTCTGGGGATGCTCCACACGGAATCCCACTGCAAAAGGTTTCGCCGACATGGGAAACTGCTTCCGGTACAGCATGGAAAAGGTATCTCGGGCACTGTGCCCCGGTGCCAGTACCACCTGCTCACAGGGGAGCACTTCCGTGTCATTCACCTTTACTCCTGTGACCTGCCCGTTCTCTGTAAGGATCTCCGTCATCTGACTATGAAATCGGACTTCCCCACCCATACGCAATATTTCTTCCCGCATGCTTTTTACCACTTTGCTCAGGACATCCGTACCAATATGGGGCTTGGCCTGATAAAGAATTGCCGGATCAGCACCGTGCTTTACGAAAGTTTTCAATACTTCCGTATTTCTGCCGTATTTGTCCTTTACCAAAGTATTCAGTTTACCATCCGAAAAAGTTCCGGCACCGCCTTCTCCAAACTGCACATTGGAATCCGGCTTTAATCTGCCCGTCTGCCAGAAAGCTTCTACATCCGCCTGTCTGGCATCCACGTCTGCACCCCGTTCCAGAATGACAGGTGCATAGCCGTGCTGTGCCAGATAATATCCGCAAAAAAGTCCAGCAGGACCCATTCCGACGATCACAGTGGGATGCTTCTGCTGCGTTGAGCCTTCTGCAGGAAAAAGATATTCCGTTTTTTCGGTCAGCAGAACATTGGCTTTTCCAAGTCTGCGGCAGGCATCCTTATATACTTTTTCTTCCTTTTTCACCGTTACATTCACACTGTAACTGTAAAAAAGTGCCGGCTTTTTTCTGGCATCCAGAGACTGCCTTACGATCTGCAGTTCGAGGATATCCGCCGCCGGGATCCGTAAGTACTGTGCCGTCTTATGTATAAGCTGCTCCCGGGTATGATCTACCGGAAGCTTCAGCTGATTTAATCTGATCATTTTCATCCTCATATCTTTCAATGACCTGCCGCCTTTCCGGAGCTTTTGCACCTTACGCAGGCATACGTCACGTGTAAAAAATTATTTTATGCTAACGCAGCGTGGTATCCCGCCAGATAACCACTGCTCCAGGCCCATTGGAGATTATAGCCCCCGCATCGGCCATCCACGTCCAGGATCTCCCCCGCAAAATAGACCCCGGGGCAGATCTTTGATTCCATAGTAGGCTTTATTTCCCGTACATCCACGCCTCCGGCGGATACCTGTGCATTTTCGTAAGGATTGCTCTCTGTGATATGCAGTTTCAGGTTACGGCAGAGATTATAATAAGCATGAATCTTTTCCTCCGGGATCTCCTTCATGGGAGTAGCCAGACGAATCCCTGCCATTTTTAGCAGCGCAGCGGTCAGTTTTTTATGTAACATTCCGGTAAAGAATTCCTCTGCTGTCCGGTCTCCCTGTAAAAGTTTCCGCCCTGCCTGTAATTCTTCATAGCTTTCCTGTGTCAGATCCGGCAAAAAGTCAATCTGTGCTGTCACGTTCCGCCTGTCCCGGAGCAGATAGTTCACCCTGCGGCTTAGCTGGAAAATGGGAATGCCTGAGATGCCGTAATCCGTCAGCTGTAGTTCTCCCCGTTCCCGGCATATTTCCCCGCCGTCACAGAAGACCCAGATCTCACTGTCCGCCCGGACACCGGCAATCCCCTTTAGCAGGTCGGTCTCCTGACAGCGCAGCTGCACCAGTGCGGGCACTGAAGGAATGCAGGTGTGTCCCATTTTTTTTGCAATTTTAAATCCACTGCCGTCCGATCCGGTAGCCGGTGCGGCTTTTCCACCACAGGTCACAATCGCCGCATCGAACTGCCATGTCTTTTCTCCGTCACTGACCTGCAGCTTTCCGGAGGCCAGTTTTTCGACCTTTGTGATCTTGCACTGATACTGTATCTCCACACCGAGTGCCTGTAATTCATAACGCAGCACGTCCAGCACCGCAGCCGCCTGCTCACACACGGGATAGAGATAGCCATTTTTCTCCTTTACCATCAGACCGATACTTTGGAAAAAGCGTATCGTATCCTCCGTATCAAAATGTTCCAGCACATCCCGGATCCATTCCAAATCCCCACCGTGATAACACTCCACGGAAAGCGCACGATTTCCCAGATTGCATTTCCCGTTTCCTGTCTGCAATATTTTCTTTCCCACACGGTCATTACGCTCCAGGATCGTCACCTGTGCACCTTCTTTTGCCGCGGTTATTGCTGCCATCATTCCGGCAGCACCGCCGCCGATCACACCGATCTGTTTTTTCATCTGCATCACCTTTATTCAGAATTCTAGGACGAATACGTCTCCAGAAAATCATACAATGTTTCTTCATCCGGAACAAACAGCATGTCCATGATCTGGAGCTGTATCTGTTCCGGCAATTCTTCCAGCGAGATCCCGGTATTGATATATACCGTGGATCTGTCTTCCAGATAGACCACCACTTCATTGTCCGACACCGCCAGATAAAAACTTGCGCTGGGCTGGACATAACGGTAATCCATACGGACCATTACTTTTTCCCGGGAAAAAGACAATACCTCTAACCCCACAAAGCCCCGCTCGATCTCCGACAATGGCGGATGGGCCGCATAGAGTTCCATGGTCTCCAGAAAATTTTCCCTGTTCATCCCAATATATTTATGTGGGATCTTCCATGAGGTCTCCACTGTGGTACCCCGTACAATATCTGCCTCTTCCAACACATATTCGGTATCCGCACAAAGTGTCTCCCCGGAGGCTGCCGCCTCCACACTGGGTGCCGCCTCATAAGGATCTGTGTCTGCCGCAGTCTCCTCTTCCGTGAGCGGCAGGGCAAGTCGGTTCTCATTCAGATCCTGCCATTGTCCGGGATAGAAAAAATGAATGCCCCAGACACCAAGAAAGATTCCAAGAATTAAAAACACAACCGGAATCACAAAAAAGTAACTGATACGTTTTACAAATTTCATACTGCCTCACATCCATGATGTTTCTATTGACTCTTTGTATCAGTATCAGTTATTTTATCGAAAATATACATCCGTAAAACAGTTTTAGAGCAGCCGGAGCGTTTTTCCGAAAGCACGCAGCACTTTACCGCCGGGAACATAATTCAGATCCTGTCCACGGAAACTGCGTAACATCAAAAGCAAAAACCAGTAGACCGCACCGGTGATCACCAGTTCCAGCAGCACCGTTACCATCGCCCCCAGATGGGGCAGGCAGATCTTCTCCAGCCCAAAAGCCAGCAATCCGCAGGCACAGCAGCTTCCGGCGGGAATTGCCAGTGTCCGCAACAGATCCGGCCAGGTCTTCATTCGAAGGCAGGCAAGTATGCCGAGAACAATTCCTCCCGCTGCCGTCCCCAGCACAAGGCTTAAAGATAATGCCGTTGTTGTATTTCCCGTATTCAGAAGAATCAGCAATATCACGATGCTCACGATATCCAGAATGCCGTATCCTGCCAGGAGCAGATGCTTTTCCCCCCGAAGTTCCAGTATCTCCGAAAAATAAAACAAAAGCAGAAGCCACAGAATCAGCGAAGATCCCGTAGTGAACAAACCGGTAAGTGCCATTTCCGCAGATTTATCCAAAGCCTGTGACAGTGGTGTTGCCAGTACCGCGATCCATGCCGTGAAAAAGAATCCGTGTACCACCGTCCCCTGTACTCCTGCCTGAAATGCAGTTCTGGCATATCTTTCTTCTTTTTTGCGGATATGGCTGCCGGTTCTGGCCACCCCCGGCAGAATTCCCGCACTTAAAATTGCTACGGGCATCAGGATCGTGATCAGATATCTGCCGACGAAAATACCATACGCAGAAACGGATGCATAAATATCCGCCGATCTTTTCTGGAAGAAAAGCAGGCCGATCCACAAAGGCAGTAATAAAAACATGTCTCTGAGAATATCCCCACCCATAGGAATCAGTAATGTACGCAGTTGCGAGGAGAAAGAGTCCGTTCCCTTCATACCGCTTTCCGCTTCTCTTCTGCCTGCCATGCTGCCACGGTAGATCACAAAGACAAATAGCAGTACCAACACCTCCGAAAGCAGCATTCCCACTGCGATACCCATGGCTCCGTACATGGATGTAAAGTCTGTCCTTTTTAATAAAAGACTTACTTTCTCCCCGTAGTTCCGGAAAATCCCCAGGAACACCAGACCCAGGCCCAGGAAAAATACCTGCCGCAGCACCGAAGATACCGCAGATGGCATTTCCGAACCTTCACTCTGAAAATATCCTAAAAATACCGACTGGATACAACGAAGAAAAAGTGCCGGGCTTAAGATCCACAGGATCATGCTTCCGTAAGGCACCAGAAAGACCTTTTCCAAAAGGATCCAGCCCAGACTCATGCACAAAACAGTCCCAAGAAGTCCCTCTGCGATCTGGAACAGCATCATGTTCTTACGCATTCTGGAGACATTCCGATACTGCCCCCTGGCATTTCTGCCCCGAAGCATTCTGCCCATTCTGTCCGGCAGATTTTTCCCGGTAAGCACCCAGAACAGGGCAAATACCAGAACAGCCGCTGCCAGATATCCCAGGCCGTTATCTCCGATGCTTTTCCCGAACACCCAGATATTGATACAGGCAAGGACATAGGAAAAACTCTGTATTTGTCTTCTTTTTACTTCCACCTGATTCATGTAAGCTACCTTTACGTGTATGACACGCCCTTTTTAATCTCTTGTAATTCCAAGGGATGCGAGAACCTGCTCCTGCTTTGCCTCCATTACCTTTGCCTCATCTTCTTCCATATGGTCATAGCCACACAGATGAAGCATACTGTGAGCGACCAGAAATGCGAACTCTCTCTTCTGGCTGTGTCCATAGCTTTCCGCCTGCTCTTTGACCCGGTCCACAGAAATAATGATATCCCCGAGGATCAGTTCTCCTGTATCCGGATCAAAATAATCTGCCTCTCTGTCCTCAGAGATCTCAAAATCCCCAGGCTCATCGAAATCCAGATTGGGGAAGGACAATACATCAGTCTCCCGGTCAATCTTCCGGTATTCCTTATTGTAAGCATGAATACCGTCATTGTCTGTCAACAGTACATTTAACTGGATCTCATAGGGACATCCCTCCATATCCAGAACCGCCGTGGCTACCTGCTCCACGGTCTCCTCTATGGGGAAACTGTTTTCCCCATTTGAAAATGTCTCATCGGTTTCATTTTCAACGTAAAAAGTCATAGTATAATTTCTCCTCCTTGAATATCTTCTGCATCCGATTCCAGCCCCTTAAGGACAGGTCACATTCGCTGAAAATACCTTTTTCCCGGATTCTCTCAAAAATCCTGTCAATCACCTGCTCATAATCCGGCTTCTTCTCCGGTTCCTTCTGCAACAGCAAAAGGATCGCACTGACTACCGCATCCGAACAATACAGCACTGCGGTCTCCGCTTTTTTGTATTTCCGGGTTCCTTTATATTCTTCCAGGATCTCCGATGCGCCTGCCGGGAATTCCATATCCGGTGTCTCCTGCATAAGATCCCAGCCTTTTCTGTGATATAATCCGGCACATTTCAGGGCATCCCTGTCCAGTTCCAGCTTATTTGCGATCCGCTCACAGAAATAGGCTGTATGTACACACAGGAAATATTCGGATCGGTCTTCCTCGCGGTACTTTACCAGTACCTGATTCTCGGTGTCATTCAGTTCCAGATATTTTACACGATCCCTGAACACCACTGTACCCGAAAAAATTTTCAAAATACCCAGAAGCAGTATTCCCGACACGATCAGATTTGCTGCCGGAACCAGAAACTGTTCCAGACTTAAATGTTCATTGGCAAGCAGTACCACATTTGCGGTCTCGCACAGCAAAAGGCAGAACAGAGATAAGAACAGGGGGATCCCGATGGCAAATTCCTGCTCTAAATGCTGGAAAAGACAGGCTGCAAAAACACCGCTGATAAAATACAGGAAAAAAATGCCCACCGACTGTCCCCACAGCGTGGCAATCATCAGAAACACCCCGGAAAACACAATTCCCACTGATAGATTGCTGAACAGGGACAATACCACAAAGACCGCCAGAAACGGCCATCCTCCCGCCGGAAGGAATGCACAGGTCAGCGAAAACAAAAGGCTGCACCAGACAGCGGTCCAGAATCTCATCAGGTGCTCTCCGTTATCATAATCCAGGCGGGAATCCACTACTTCCCTGCGCAGGAAAAATCCTGACACTGCAAGTCCCAGTGCTGCCATCACGGCATCCCGCAGGGCATTTTCCACAGACAACTGTTTTCCCAAAAGTCCCAGTCCGTAGACTGCGGCACCTCCGATCAGTACCGTAAGGATCTCCGGCAGCAAAAGCCGCGAAAATCCGTTTTTCTCTTTGTTCTTCATATTTATCTGTTTCCTTTATCCGGACGTTTGTTTCATCTCGGACTTCGTTTGCTTTTGATCGTCCGGGCTTCATAGTCATCGTAAGCTTTTACGATCTTCTGTACCAGCGGATGTCTTACCACGTCTTTGCTGGTCAAAGTACAGAAGGCAATATCATCGATATTTTTCAAAACTCTGGCTGCTACATCCAGACCGGATTTTGCTCCCACGGGAAGATCCTTCTGGGAGGAGTCACCCGTTACGATCACTTTGGAGCCGAAACCGATACGGGTCAGGAACATTTTCATCTGTGCCGGTGTGGTATTCTGTGCTTCATCCAGAATAATATAGGCATTGTCCAGTGTCCGGCCTCTCATATAGGCAAGCGGTGCCACTTCGATCAGACCCTTTTCCATATTTTTGGCAAAACTTTCCGCTCCCATGATCTGATACAGGGCATCGTACAGGGGACGCAGATACGGGTCTACCTTACTCTGCAGATCACCGGGCAAAAAGCCCAGCTTTTCTCCGGCTTCAATGGCCGGTCTGGTCAGGATGATACGGCTCACCTCGTTGTTCTTAAAAGCGGTGATCGCCATGGCCATGGCCAGATACGTCTTACCGGTACCGGCCGGTCCCAGTCCGAATACGATCATGTTTTTCCGGATGGCATCCACATAAGCCTTCTGCCCCAGGGTCTTGGGCTTGATCGGCTTTCCGCTGATGGTATGGCAGATGCAGTCCGCATCCATCTCCATCAGTTTTTCCTCCTGGTCTTCTTTTCCCATTTCAATGGCATAATCCACGCTCTGTTCTTCGATCTCATTGCCGTGATCCGACAATGCGGTCAGCTGTCGTAATACCCGGGAGGCCTTCGAAACGTTTTCTTCTTCCCCGGTGATCATTACACTTCCGTTGCGGTCCACAATAGTTACCTGAAAATCCTGTTCCAGCTTCTTGATGTACGCATCCTGCATACCGAAGACCTTCTGCATCTGTTCTGTATCCATTTCCAGACGGATTGCTGTCACACTCATTTATGTCTTAATCCTCATTTCTGTCCAAATCTTCTGCTCCGGTATCCTCCGCCCGGGAATCTACCAGACTGACCGCCGCTTCCCGCAGCAAAAGTTCCCCGTGTGCGGTCCAGCCGGCGCGCTTTGTTTCTATTTTAACATCTTTCGAGATTATTTGTACCCCTTTTTCATCTAAAGTTTCAAGAAAATCCATGATTTTTTTCTGTAAAACCGTTTCTGCTTCCGACACTGTATAATAATATTCTGTTTTCTGATACTCTCTGTACGTGATCCTGCCTACCATGCAGGGGATCTGCAGATACTCCAACGCTTTTACGGGACATGCTTCCAGCACGCTGTCATATTGCAAAAAATCCATTTTTTTCTCCGGTTTCCACTCCCGGTCACCGAAATGGATAAAATAAAATGTCTTTTGTCTTCCGGTGTATTTTTTCCGGATATAATCTGCCGGAAGATATGCCTGAAAGGTTCCGGTATGCTCCAGCACTATATCCGCATCCGGGGTCACCGGCCGATATTCCCTGACGGTTCCATCCTCGGCATAAATGGGGATCCTGCCTTCCACCAGAATATCTCCTTTTGCCACTTCACTGCCTATGGATACTTTCGGGACACCACAACGCACGATCATATCCGTGATCACCCCGTTGCATTCTGCCACCAGATCTTTTCCTTCCCCTGCAGCATCCTTCACGACTTCTGGAACCGACATATCGTTTTCCTTTACTTCGATCACCAGTCTGGTCCCGTCCAGACGGCCGGAGGTCCAGGTAACCTGCGAAAACTTCCGTCTTATCTGTTTTTCCAGCTCACCTATATTCAGTTCACTCCTTCGCATTCCGGTGTGAATGCCCTCCTGCTCCAGGAAGGAATAGAACACGTCATCCGTCACCTGATAATTGCCAGTCACCTGAATATCCCACACAAATAAAGACGAAATCAGCCAGAAAGCCACCGCCAGAAATAACCCTGCCAGAAACGCTTTTCTGCGCAGCATTCCCGGCACAAAAAAAGGTAGTCCATATCTTTCCGATATGACTACCCTTACTTTTGTCTTTCTGGCGATGGGCCGCAGTTCGTAAAAAGACCGCAGGCCGATGCACATGGTATAAACATCTTCCTGTTTTTCTATATTCCACAGCAATATTCCCTTATTACTGCACAGATTGATAAATCGCTGCGGTGCAAAGCCCCATACCCGGATCTTCACATAACCCTGCAGACGTTTGACCCACTCCGTCATCCTGTTAACCTCTCATCCAAATGATTATTCACGCAAATATCGCAGTGCACTGATATTTCCGCTGATCTTCATATCTTCATTGGTATAATAGTCGATGGAAAGTCTGGTTCCCTCCAGGCACACCTGACAGGTCTTGGCCTGCAAAAGGATCCGCTCTCCGGTATATTCCAGGATTCCTCTGTAATTTTCAATCCAGGCTTCGGAGTTTCCCGTCAGCGTCACCCGCAGTGCTCCCATACAGACATCCTTGGGTAACTGCAGGGAATCGATCCATTTTTCTTTTTTCGATGGCATTCTCTTCATTTTCATATAAAACTATATGAAAGCGGATGCCGGAATATGTTACTGTAAAATCCCTTTGATCAGAGGTTCTGCCTCCGGCTGATAGTCGGTGATGAAATAGGCACTCCGGAACTTTTCCTTCGCCGCTTCCAGGCGTTTCTCATCATTGGCATGAAGGTATCCCAGTACCTCTCCCTTTTTCACCGCATCCCCTTTTTTCTTCTCTAAGAGGATGCCAACAGACAGGTCGATCTCACTTTCCTTGGTCTCTCTTCCGCCGCCTAAGAGCAGAGAACAAATTCCGATATCCTCACAGGCAATTTTTTCTACAAAGCCGTCTCTGTCCGCACAGACAGGAACCACCATGGATGCCTTCGGCAGAAGCTCCGGATCCGTTACCGCCGCAGGGTCACCGCCCTGGGCCTCCACAAACTGCTCCAGCTTCCGTAAAGCACTGCCATCTCTGATGACATTTGTAAGCATATTTCTGGCCTCTTCGACACTCTCCGCCTTACTACCGGCAAGTAACATCCGACTTCCCAGTACCATACAAAGTTCTTTGAAATCTTCCGGGCCCTCTCCCCGCAGGGTTGCAATGGCTTCCTTCACTTCCAGGGCATTTCCCACGGCCCGGCCCAGCGGCTGATCCATATCCGAGATTACGGCAATAGTCTTACGTCCGGCATTCTTACCGATCTTCACCATTTCCTCCGCCAGAGCAAAAGCATCCTCCCTGCTCTTCATAAAGGCACCGCTTCCGGTCTTGACATCCAGTACAATGGCATCTGCACCGGCTGCCAGTTTCTTGCTCATGATGGAACTGGCAATCAGGGACATATTATCTACGGTAGCTGTCACATCCCGCAGGGCGTACAGCTTTTTATCCGCCGGTGCCAGATCTGCGGTCTGTCCCATAATGGCAATGCCGATCCGATTCACATTTTCAATAAACTGCTCCGTGGTCAGTGATGTGGAAAATCCGGGAAAGCTTTCCAGCTTGTCAATGGTCCCTCCGGTATGCCCCAGGCCTCTGCCGCTCATCTTGGCCACCGGGATCCCACAGGCAGCCACCATGGGTGTCAATGCCAGAGAAGTCTTATCCCCCACACCTCCGGTACTGTGTTTGTCCACCTTGCAGCCATGGATTCCGGACAGATCCAGCATCTCACCACTGTGTGCCATGGCCATGGTCAGTTCATAAGTCTCCTTCTCGGTCATCTTCTGAAAGTAGATTGCCATCATCAGCGCGGATACCTGATAATCAGGAATCTCTCCACGGGTATAGCCCTCGATAAAAAAGTGGATCTCTTCTTTCGAAAGCTCTCCGCCGTTTCTCTTTTTCATGATAATGTCATACATCCTCATAGGCTTTGCTCCTGTCTGCGGCAGTAGATTTCCCTGTCCGCCTTTTATATGCCGACTTTTTTACAGATGTCACTGATACAGCATTTTTCGCAGTAAGGATGGGTTCTGGCGGTACACACTTCTCTGCCGTGATATACCAGTCTGTGGCAGAAATCGCTGCCTTCTTCGGGCGGAATGATCTTCCACAGCTCCTTCTCCACCTTTGCCGGTTCCCTGATCCCGTCCACAAGTCCCATACGGTTCACCAGGCGGATACAGTGGGTGTCTGTCACAATGGCAGGTCTGCCAAAGACATCCCCCATGACCAGATTCGCACTTTTTCTGCCCACTCCAGGCAGAGACAATAATTCGTCAAAATCGTCTGGAACCTTTCCGTCATATTTATCCCGCAGAATCTTCATGCAGGCACTGATATCTCTGGCTTTGCTGTGACCCAGGCCACAGGGCTTTACAATGGCCTCGATCTCTTCCACCGGAGCCTCTGCCAGGGCATCCACATCCGGGAACTTCTCATACAGCTTTTCCACTACGATATTTACCCGGGCATCGGTACACTGAGCTGCCAGGCGGACACTGACAAGCAGTTTCCATGCCTGATCGTAATCCAGAGTGCATCCGGCATCCGGGTATTCCTTTTTCAGACGTTCTATAATTTCTAATGCACGTTGTTTTTTTGTCATATACTTCTACTTTTACTCTTTATTTATGGTAAGGTTCGTGCTGAATGATCCGAAATGCACGATAGATCTGTTCGCACAGGATCACTCGCATCAACTGATGAGGAAATGTCATTTTGGAAAAGCTTAAGGCCAGATCCGCTCTTTTACAGACACTTGGATGCAAACCAAGCGATCCGCCAATGACAAAGCAGATATGGCTTTTTCCTCTGACAGTGCAATCTTCAATCCATGCCGCAAATTCTTCGGAAGAAAAGTTTTTACCGGCAATCTCCAGCGTAACGATCAGGGCATCCTGTGGCAGTTTCGCCAGGATCCTCGCCCCTTCTTTTTCACGGATCTGATCTTCCAGAGCCGCACTGGCTCCATCCGGTGTCATTTCATCCGTCACTTCGATGATATTTAACTTCGTATAACGCCCCAGACGTTTGCTGTATTCTTCTATGGCGTCCCGGAAAAATTTCTCCTTGATCTTCCCTACACATACGATGGATATTTTGATCATTCTTCTGCTCCGTTTGTATCCGGGAAGATCTGTTCATAGATCTTTGTGTCAATAAGGTTCTCCAGCATCTGCTGATCCAGATTCATAAACTGATGATTCATCTGGCTGCGGATTACTTCGAATCTCTTGTAATAAAGAGCCTCTTCCGGTGTATCTGCAGCATTTTCAATCTGAGCGTCAATTTTTTCCGCCGTCAGATTTTCTTCACTCCACTTCAGAAGAGTATCCACCAGAGAGTTCTCGGACTCTGCCTTTTTCTCAAAAAGCTTTGCATTCCGCATGGATACCACGCCCATGACAATGAACAGAATGAAAACAGCACTCATCACTCCGTAGAACATATAGGGGTTGCCGATGTTCAAAGGAAGTACGCCGGTAATTCCCAGGATCATGACAAGCATTCCGAGGATTCCCACCACCAGCAGTACCCAGGCAGAGGAACGATTCTCCTCTGCTTTGGCTCCACTGTTCATATAAGTAAGTCCACCCTGGGCGGAAGCTGTTTTCAGCAGTTCTCCGGGATTGACTTCCTCCGATGCTTCTTCTGTCTCCGGCATCAGGAATTCATCTACCGCAGCCTCTTCCTCAGCAGCATTTTCCGTCCGCTCTTTTTCCTGCTGTTCCAGAAATACCCGGGCAATCGTCTTCGCCTGTTTTTCCTCTTTTGCATCTACAAACAGTTCATAGACCTGCTCCGCCTCATCGAAGGAAAGTTTGCTCTTGCGGATCCCATTGTATGTAAGGAAGTCTTTCAGTTTCTCCATTTCGTCCTGTTCACCGAACAGCACGGAAGTCCAGTCCGTCAATTCTTCCTCGCTTACCAGCGTTTCTCCGCAATCGGGACATACGGTGATTCCTTCCCGATATTCGTTTTTACATTTCGGACACCATGCCATATACCAACACCATCCTTAATACTCGTAATCCAGGCAGGCTCTGTTGCCTGCCACGGATCCAATATATTCCTTTGCTGCCAGATGATCCGGATGCACCTGATAGGCAGCCAGCGCCTCAGTATCTGTAAACTCAGAGATCAGAGCCACATCCCGGTTGCTGCTGTCCAGTTCATTGATGATCACTTCCACCTTTACGGCACCGGGAACCTTCTCTTTGATGGGCTCCAGTAACTCCTTGATCTTCCCGGCGGTCTCTTTCTTTTCCTGTTTTGTCAGATTGCCTTCCAAACTCCACATAACAATATGTCTTACCATGTAATCCTCCATTCCATCCTGTCTGTGGACAGGATCCGGGGTGTTTATTTTGTACTCAGATATTCGTCAATGCCTTTGGCAGCAGCTTTTCCTGCGCCCATGGCCAGAATAACGGTCGCTGCTCCGGTTACCGCATCTCCGCCGGCATAGACACCTTCCTTTGTGGTCTTACCATTGTTCTCGTCCGCAATGATGCACTTCCACTTGTTGGTATCCAGTCCCTTGGTTGTAGAAGAGATCAGAGGATTCGGGGAAGTACCCAGAGACATGATCACGGTATCCAGTTCCATCACGAATTCAGATCCCGGAACCTCTACGGGACGGCGTCTGCCGCTCTCATCGGGCTCACCCAGTTCCATGCGGATGCACTTCATACCGGTCACCCATCCCTTATCATCGGAAAGAATCTCAGTAGGATTGGTCAGCAGATCAAAGATGATGCCTTCCTCTTTTGCATGATGTACTTCTTCCACTCTGGCAGGCAGCTCCTCTTCGCTTCTACGGTATACAATGTGTACCTCCGCACCCAGACGAAGTGCGGTTCTTGCTGCATCCATCGCCACGTTACCGCCGCCGACAACGGCTACCTTCTTACCATGCATGATAGGAGTTCTGGAGTCGGGATCAAAAGCCTTCATCAGGTTGCTTCTGGTCAGGTACTCGTTGGCAGAGAAGACACCGTTGGCATTCTCACCGGGGATACCCATGAACTTCGGCAGTCCGGCACCGGAACCGATGAATACAGCCTGAAAACCTTCCTCATCCATCAGCTGGTCGATGGTCACGGATTTACCTACCACCACATTAGTCTCAATATGAACACCGAGAGATTTTACATTCTCGATTTCTTTTGCCACAACACCGGTCTTGGGAAGACGGAACTCGGGAATACCGTATACCAGTACACCGCCTGCCTCATGCAGTGCTTCGAAAATGGTCACATCATATCCCAGCTTTGCCAGATCTCCGGCACAGGTAAGACCAGCAGGGCCGGAACCGATCACAGCTACCTTCTTACCGTTCTTCTGTGCTGCGGGAGTGGGCTTGATGCCATTCTCTCTTGCCCAGTCAGCCACAAAACGCTCCAGCTTACCGATGGAGATCGGATCTCCCTTGAAGCCACGGATACATTTTCCTTCACACTGGCTTTCCTGAGGGCATACACGGCCGCAGACAGCGGGAAGGGCGCTGGATTCACTGATAATACGATAAGCCTCTTCAATGTTGCCGTTCTTCACCTGTTCAATGAACTGTGGAATCTGGATTGCTACGGGGCAGCCCTTTACACACTGTGCATTTTTACAGTTAATGCAGCGGGAAGCCTCTTCCATTGCTTCTTCTTTGTTATATCCGAGACAAACCTCTTTGAAATTGGTAGCACGTTCCTTCGCATCCTGCTCTCTGACAGGAATTCTCTTTAATACATCCATTTTATTTTAACCATGCCTTTCTGATTTATCGTGTTCAAACTTTTGTATGACTACTGGCAGTTGCCGCAGCCACCGTGATGGGTATCTCCCTCTTCCAGGGCCAGCATTGCACGTCCTTCTGCAGTCTTGTAGATCTGCTGACGTCTCATTGCCTCATCAAAGTTTACTTCATGTCCATCGAACTCCGGTCCGTCTACACAGGCGAACTTTACCTTGCCGCCGACAGTTACACGGCATGCACCGCACATTCCCGTACCGTCTACCATAATAGGATTCAGACTGACAACTGTGGGAATCTCCAGTTCTTTGGTTAAGAGACACACGAATTTCATCATGATCATAGGACCGATGGCAATACACAGATCGTACTTTTTACCTTCTGCCACCAGATCCTTGATGGTCTGGGTTACCATACCGCTTCTTCCATAGGAGCCGTCATCGGTGGTTACATACAGATTTCCTGCGACAGCTTCCATCTCCTTCTCCAGGATCAGAAGATCTTTGGTCTTGCTTCCCACGATAACATCTGCAGCAACGCCATGCTCATGCAGCCATTTTACCTGGGGATATACCGGTGCCGCACCGACACCACCAGCCACGAAGAGGATCTTCTTTGCCTTTACCTCATCCAGAGGCTGTTCTACCAGTTCGGAAGGACATCCCAGAGGACCTACGAAATCATGGAAGTATTCTCCCTCGGAAAGCTGTGCCATCAGTTTTGTACCGGCACCAACGGTCTGGAACACAATGGTTACTGTTCCTTTTTCTCTGTTGTAATCACAGATAGTCAGAGGGATACGCTCACTCTCGCTATCCATTCTTACGATGACAAACTGACCGGGTTCACAGGTCTTTGCCACTCTGTTTGCTTCTACCTCCATAAGATAGATGTTGGTTGTCAGCTCCTGTTTTTTTACGATCTTATACATTTCTCTTTTTCCGTCCCTTCTGTTAGGATTATATATCTAAACGATCACCAAGCGTATAATGGCGGCCGCTTTCGTCGGTCTGCAATTTGTACAGTTCCCTGGTATAGGCATTTACGGCGAACAGATTCCCCGTCTTTGTGACTGTCCCATCTTCTCCCCGGTAGATCTCGGCAACAACATAGAAATCATCTATCTTGTTGATGTTCGTCACATACTGATACTGATAGAGATATGCGGCAGCGGATTCATCAAAGCTTCCGGATGCTTCCGTTATTTTACCACTTTCTATGGCATAATTCACTACTTTTGTCACGGCATCCTCCGGCATAAACTCCGTGTTCATGACCAGATTGTAGCTTTTCTCCACGATCTCGCTCTTTCTTCCTTCCGCAATGCGGATAAACCGGAAGACTGATTTGCCAAGAGGCATGGGGATCGGTCCATTATACACCGTGGAATTCTGCGTAGGATCGGAACCATCCGTTGTGTAATAAACATCATATCCGTCGGTCACCTCGATATTGATTGGGAATTCATAATCCCCACTGACCGCCGTTACCTCAGGAGCACTCAGTTCCTCGATCTCAATATGGTAATTTTTGGTAACCACTGGACTACTGATCCCATTCTCATTGATGTAGACGGCTTTGATACAGTAATCACCGCTCTCTAAAAGGATGGGTGCCGTATACAGCAGACTGTGTTCTCCCGGTTCGGTTTCGTCGGTAGTATAGTAGATCTTACCACTTCCGAAAGTTGTCAGTTTCAAAGGCTGGATGCTGGTATAATATCCCTCCTGCAGACTGAATTCCGGTTCCATTGCCATATAGCTCTGGTATTTACTCATAATATTTACATTACCACAGTTCAACAACAGATCATTAATGGTCTTATAATCTTCCCTGGCCGCATAGATGGCGATCAGCTTTCCATAAGCACTTTCCAGTTGTTCGGAAGTAGCTGCGGCATCCGCAACAATCTCCCGAAGCAGATATTCATATTCCATTTTGTTGTTCTTCTGAAAATAAATATCCGCCAGTTCAAATTTTAAGGTGATGTTCCCCGGATCGATTTCCAGCGCACGTTCATAACAGGTGATCGCCTGATCGTATTCCCCGGAAGCTACATACTCTCTCGCACTCTTTATCTGATATTCAGCGGAATGATAGTGGGAATAAGAGATTCCGAAACCGGTACATACCACCGCTACTACCGCAAGCACCAGGATCAGCACAATGAATTTCCAGCGAAAGGGATGTTTTGCCGTATTTTCCAGCGGTTCTTCATCCCAGTCCTGCAATTCCGTCATGCTCTGCTGTACATCCTGATCGTCCGTGGCATCTTCTTCCGGTGTCATTTCCCTGGCAATATCATGCAGAGTCTGCTCCATATTGTATTCAATTTCCGGTTCAAAATCGGGAACAATATGGATATCCTCCCCGCAGTGCTCGCAGTAAAGCGTACCTTCTTTCATTTCCGCCCCGCAATTCGGACACTTCATATAATTATCCTCTTACTGCCTGCAAGGATACCGATTCCAGGCAGTTATTCATCAGCATAGCTATGGTCATAGGACCTACGCCGCCGGGAACCGGAGTAATGGCGCTGCATACAGGCTCCACACTGTCAAAGTCCACATCACCGCACAACTTGTTTTCTTCGTTGCGGTGAATTCCCACGTCAATGACAACCGCACCCTCTTTTACATATTCTGCCGTGATCATCTTCGGCTTGCCGACAGCCACCACCAGAATATCCGCTCTTTTGGTTACTTCTTTCAGATCTTTGGTACGGCTGTGAGCCACCGTCACCGTACCGTTCTCCCGAAGCAGCAACAATGCCATGGGTTTGCCGACGATATTACTTCTGCCTACCACCACACACTCTTTTCCGGCGATCTCAATACCGGAACGCTTCAGCAGCTGTATGACTCCTGCAGGAGTACAGGACACAAAGCCCGGCTTGCCGATGCAGAGTGCACCGACATTCTGGGGATGAAATCCGTCTACATCCTTTAAAGGAGAAATGGAATCCAGTACCTTTTCTTCGTCAATATGTTTCGGTAACGGCAGCTGCACCAGAATGCCGTTGACATCGGTTCTGTCATTTAATTCCCGGATCAGCTCCAGTAATTTTTCCTCTGTTGTCTCCTCTGGAAGTTCATATGCCAGAGACCGGATACCTACATATTCGCAGGCCTTTTTCTTGTTGCGGACATATACGGAAGATGCGGGATCCGCACCTACCTGGATCACCGCCAGCGTTACTTCGCAGCCCTGCTCTTTTAACCCTGCGACTTTTTCTTTGACTTCATCTTTAATCTGTGCGGAAATAACTTTTCCATCTATTAACTGTGCCATGAGACACTTTCCTCCTTACTAGAACAATCCTACGATCCTGCCACTGTCATCCACATCGATATTGTAAGCAGCTGGGGCCTTGGGCAGGCCGGGCATGGTCATGACCGCACCGGTGAGCACTACAACAAAACCGGCACCGGCAGACACATAGACCTCTCTTACATTCAATTCAAAACCGGAAGGTCTTCCCAGTAACGTAGGATCATCTGACAGAGAATACTGGTTCTTTGCCATACATACCGGCAGATCACCAAAGCCAAGTTCCGTCAGTCTCTTTAACTGTTTTGCTGCCGCCGGAGCAAACACTACATCAGACGCTCCGTAGATCTCCTGCGCGATCTTTTTGATCTTATCCTGAAGAGACAGTTCATTTTCATATAAAACATGGAAGTGGTTCTCTTTTTTGTCGATTGCTTTTAATACTTTCTCAGCCAGAGCGATTCCACCCTCTCCGCCTTTCTCCCACACTTCGGAGAGTGCGAACTCACAGCCTCTTGTCTCACAGAATTCTCTGACATAAGCGGTCTCCGCCTCACTGTCGGTGATAAAAGAGTTCAGGGTAACCACTACAGGCACACCATATTTCTGAAGATTCTCAATATGTTTCTCCAGATTCACAATACCTTTTTTCAACGCTTCCAGATTCTCTGCTCCCAGATCCGCCTTTGCAACGCCACCGTTGTATTTCAGTGCACGGATGGTTGCTACCAGTACCACTGCATCAGGAGTAAGTCCTGCCTTACGACATTTGATATCGAAAAATTTCTCTGCTCCCAGATCCGCACCGAAGCCGGCTTCCGTGATGCAATAGTCTGCCATCTTCATGGCTGCCTTAGTAGCTCTGACGGAGTTACATCCGTGAGCGATGTTGGCAAACGGACCTCCGTGTACCAATGCTGGAGTATGCTCTAAGGTCTGGATCAGATTGGGCTTGATGGCATCCTTTAACAGTGCTGCCATGGCACCGACTGCTTTCAGCTGGCCGGCGGTCACCGGCTCACCCTGATAGTTGTAAGCCACAACGATTCTGGACAGGCGTTCCTTCAGATCCTTCATATCGTCTGCCAGACACAGGATCGCCATGATCTCACTGGCTACGGTAATGACAAAATGATCCTCTCTGACAAAGCCGTCTGTCTTGTTGCCAAGTCCTACCACAATATTACGAAGGACTCTGTCATTCATGTCCTCACAGCGCTTCCACACAATCTGCCGGGTATCGATGCCCAGATCATTGCCCTGCTGGATATGATTGTCCAGCAGCGCAGCCAACAGGTTGTTGGCAGAGGTGATGGCATGAAAATCACCGGTAAAATGCAGATTCAGTTCATCCATAGGCACTACCTGTGCATAGCCGCCGCCGGCAGCTCCACCTTTGATACCAAAGCAGGGGCCTAAGGACGGCTCTCTGAGCGCAATTACAGCCTTTTTGCCCATTCTGCCGAAAGCTTCTCCCAGCCCAACAGTGGTCGTGGTCTTACCCTCTCCTGCAGGAGTTGGGTTGATAGCTGTTACCAGAATCAGTTTTCCATTGGGACGATCCTGGATCTTACGTAAAAATTCTTCGGAAAGCTTTGCCTTGTATTTTCCGTAAAGTTCCAGGTCATCTGCTTCAATGCCAATACTTTCAGCCACTTTGGTGATGGGCTCCATTACCGCTTCCTGTGCGATTTCAATATCTGTTTTCATGTCCTTTTTCCCTCCGTTTATTCAGACAGTCTCGAACGAATGTCAGATTTCCTCCAACAGCTGTTCGAACTGTTCCATGCTCATAAGTACTTTTCTGGGTTTAGTGCCTTCTTCTTCACCTACCACGCCGTATTCGCAAAGCTGATCCATGATTCTGGCAGCACGGTTGAAACCGATTTTCAACACACGCTGCAGCATGCCGATGCTGGCCTTGTCTTTATCAATAATAAACCTTGCGGCCTCCTCAAAATATTCGTCTCTGTCGTTACCGCCACCAGAGCCGCTTCCGGAGGAACCACCTGACGAGCCGATATTTTTGATCTTCTCTTCAATATCTTCTGCATAGTTGCTATAGGTATTGCCCAGTGCCTGGTTCTTGAGATAATCCACCACATCGGATACTTCCTTGTCGGACACAAAAGCACCCTGTACTCTGGCCGGTTTGGAATAACCCTGCGGGTAGAATAACATATCGCCTTTACCAAGCAATTTCTCCGCACCGTTCATATCCAGGATCGTTCGTGAATCCACACCGCTGGATACGGAGAATGCCACACGGCTGGGCATATTGGCTTTGATCAGTCCGGTGATGACATCCACACTGGGTCGCTGGGTAGCGATGATCAGATGGATACCTGCGGCTCTGGCCAACTGTGCCAGACGACAGATAGATTCCTCCACTTCGCCGGGGCATACCATCATCAGATCCGCCAGCTCGTCCACGATAATGACGATCTGCGGCATCTTCTTCGGTGCTTCCTCTCCTTCCGGAACAGGCATAGTCTCTATTTTCTTGTTATACCCCTTCAGATCACGGACATTATAATCGGCAAACTTCCGATAACGGTCTTCCATCTCACTGACGCCCCAGTGCAATGCAGCAGATGCTTTCTTGGGATCTGTCACTACCGGGATCAGCAGATGAGGAATGCCGTTATAGACACTCAGTTCCACGACCTTCGGATCCACCATGATCAGTTTCACATCATCCGGATGCGCCTTGTACAAAATACTCATGATCAGCGTATTAATGCATACGGACTTACCGGAACCGGTAGCTCCGGCGATCAGCATATGAGGCATCTTGGCAATATCCGCCACCACAGTCTTGCCCGCGATATCCTTACCTACGGCAAATGCAATATTGGAATTAAACTCCTGAAACTCTTTGCTCTCTAACAGATCCCGGAGTGCTACTGTCATGTTCTCTTTGTTCGGGACTTCGATACCGATAGCTGCCTTTCCGGGGATCGGTGCCTCAATACGAATATCCGTTGCCGCCAGATTCAGCTTGATATCATCTGCCAGGCCTACGATCTTGGATACCTTTACGCCCTGTTCCGGCTGTAGTTCATAGCGGGTAACACTGGGACCCTGGCTGATATCGGTAATCGTTACCTTTACACCGAAAGTATTTAACGTCTGCTGCAAGCGCATGGCGGTCTCTTTCAATTCTCTGGAGGAATCTCCGGTAGCTGCTTTTCCCTTCTGTAACAGGCTCAGAGGCGGAATCCGGTATTCTGCCGGAGGCTGTTTGGCCGCTTTCGCAATATCCTTATGTATCTGATCCTCTGCCAGAGAATTACCCTTTGGCGGCTCCGGTGCCGTGATTTTCGGTCGTATGCGGCTTTCCGCCGTTGCTGTCTCTGCAGGTTCCCGCACGACAGGCTCAGTCTCCGGCTGCAGCTGCCGCATATCGGAGGATGACTGCCATTCCGTAACCGGTTCCTCTACAGGCTCTGGGATATCTTCCTTGTGAATCCGGATAGATTCCGCCTGAGGTGTCAGGAGTGCTGCCTCCTCCTGCCAGGATTCTCTGCGTTCAAAAGGTTTTTTGAAGGTAGCAGCACTGGTCACTTCCTCCACGGGGATCTCCTCGTAAGGTTCTTCTGCTGCGGCCTCCTGCATGGTCACCTGATGCATTCCCGTTACCTTGATCTTATCAAAATCGCTGGAAGTCACTCTGGTCTCTTCCACAACAGGAATCTCCTGTGCATCCTCTTCATAAACGATCTCATGAATATCTTCCCGTCTTCCCACAGGCTGTGCCTCCTGCTTTTTCAGGGAAGTGTCCATCATAACACCGCTGACTTTTTTCTCTCTGCGGGGAATGGCGTTTAAGATCTGCTCATTCTCTTTCTCTTCCGCACGGAGTCTGCGCTCTTCCTCACGGATCCGTCGTTCCTCTTCCCGGATCCGACGGGCTTCCTCTCTCTGGGAATTACGTTCCTCCTGTTCCTGTCTGCGGATCTGTGCATTTTCCCGTCTGCGCACTGCATCCTCTCTGGACAGTTCCCGGATCCGGTCACCACCGTTTCGCATACTGTTTAAGAAAGAACGCTCCGTTACCAGGATCAGACTGATCACAGAACACAATAAGACCACCAGAACCGTTCCTACCGTCTCCAGATAATGCAGCAACAGATAGCAGATACTTCCTGCCAGAATACCTCCGCCCTTTTTACCGGTACTGCAGTTTGTATATAACAGTTTGATATCATACTGTTCCATAGAGCCGGCAGTCCTGGCGATCAGATCACAGATCACACCGAGCATCAGAAACAATACGACACCTGCAATCATTTTGCGTACAGCGGTAGGGTTCCCCTCATTGGCGAACCAGAAAGCCACAGCCAGAAATATCACAATAGGTGCTATATATGCAGTAAATCCAAAGATACCGAATAAGACCCCACTGACCGCATTGCCGACCGGGCCGATAATACCAAAATTACAACAAAATAATATCACCATTACCACAAACAAAACGATCAGACCGATCTCATGGAACAGTTCACTGTCCTGTGCTGTTCTCTGCGCCTGCCTGCTGCGGCTGTTTGTGGTACTTTTTCTCGTCCTATTGGAAGATGATGTTCTTTTGCCTGATGAAGATGCCATGTCATCATACTCCTAACTTCATTATAGTCATAATTAGAAGTATATCATTTTTCCATGGCCTTGTCATCCCTTTTTCTGTTCCCTTCGATCATCTTCCGAAGCCTGCAGATGGCCCGGTCGATACCTCCCACTTCGTCAATAATACCGTGGTTCACCGCTTCTTCTCCCACCAGAATGCTTCCCACATCCTTCGTTAAGAATCCGGTCTCCATCATGAGTTCTTCCAGTTTTGTCCGGCTGATTTTACAGTGTTTGCATACAAAGCCCGTGATCCGATCCTGGATCAGTTTAAAATATTCAAAGGTCTGGGGCACACCGATCACCATGCCATTCATTCTTACCGGATGTATCACCATGGTTCCAGTGGGTACGATGAAGGAATAGTCACAACTCACCGCAATAGGCACCCCGATGGAATGACTGCCACCCAGCACCAGGGATACGGTGGGTTTGCTTAAAGATGCCAGCATCTCTGCAATAGCCAGTCCCGCCTCCACATCTCCGCCCATGGTATTTAAAAGTACCAGCACACCGCCTATTTCTTCACTGTCTTCGATGGCTGCCAGTTGTGGCAGGATATGCTCATATTTCGTAGTCTTCGAATTACCGGAGAGATTATCATGCCCTTCGATTTCACCGATAATGGTCAGCAGATGGATCTTTTTCCCGGATGCCGCATCCGACAGCGTCAGTTGTCCCGTTTTTTCAATTCTTTCGTCTCTGTGTTCTTCCGCCTCGGTCTTCGGCGCTTCATTCTTGTTCTGATTGTTATCTTTCTGATTCTGCATGGCCTGTTTCCTCCCTGTTCCGATGATTATAAAAACAAAAAGACGATACCCGGGCTTTTGCCTTTCATATCGTCTTTTAGTATATCCGCTTTTTTATTGTTTATGTTTAATGATCAAAATCATCGTCATCCGCTACCGGATAATCAAAATCACTGTCATCATCACCGTTCAGCTTATAATCCAGTACCTTAGGCACATGCTTTTTCGGCAGGGGCAGTGGATTTTCGATCAGCTGTATTTTTTCCGTTTCTACAGGTTCTTCCTGGAAATCCGCTGGCTCTTCCTCCGGAAATTCCTCGGTCTCCAGATCCTGTACTTTCAGTCGGCGTTTTGTGGAAGCAGTTCCCACAGGAACTGCCTCAACGGTCTCAGACAGCACCCCTTTGACCTCCCGCAGCAGTTCCATTTCGTACGGTAGAACCGCCTGTACTCCTGCGCCGGCAGCCACTGCCAATAACAGATACAATAACGTAAGTCCCGGCATATCTTCACTCAGCATTCCGCAGCCGCTTAAGATTCCAAGTGCCAGCGCCAGAGCAATCCACACGGACTGTCTCTCGTGTTCTTTCCTGCACCAGTAACTGAATGCGCCGCATGCAAGGATCGTAACCATAACGGCAGCTATAATGACCGTGGCCACCTTATCAGGCACATATGTGTGAACTGCCGGCTGTTCATAGAGGGCAATCCATGTGAATCTTCCCGGGGAAAAGACTTTCCACCATGCCAGAAGTACATTTTCCATCTGCTTTCCGCTGCCCACGGCATCCAGAGCGATGCAGACAAAAAATGCCACCACTGTACCAAATAATCCCAATGCTCCGGCACAGATTCTGCGCATCCATTTTATCTGTTGCTTTGTCTCCAGAAAAAGTACAGAAAACACTACGAGTAGCAAGAGCAGTCCTGCGACATCCAGGTAGCCCAAAATTCCTATAACAATACCGCTTAAGAAAAATCCACCCACGGAACGGATACCGGGGGTGTCTCCCCGCCCCCTGAAACTATCCAGCGCTTCCACGCACACACACAGACCAATCATCCACAATAACTGATATAACGGTTCCGGTCCCAGAATCACTGCTCCAGACAGAACAGGGCATAACATCCAGTACGCAAGAGACACCACTGCAGCCACCATACCGGTCAGTTTCCGTACCGCAAAATATAAAAAGATTCCGGTCAGGATCTGCAGCACAATCTGCAATACCAGCGCCGCTGTCATTTTATTACCCAAAAATACCAACAGTCCGTGCAGCACCTGCAGATAAAAGTATACCGCACCGTGTACCACCTGAGGAATCCGCGTGGTCTCGGTGACTTTCACCGCATCGAACCAGATGTTACCGGCCGTCCCGGAGATATCGTACTGCATACTCTCTCTTACACGAAGTGTGATTCCCACAGCAATCAGAGCTACTACAGCCAGTCCCTCGATAATCAGTTTCACCTGCCCTGAGTCTTCACCGTTTTGTGCCCATTTTACCCGCAGAAATCTATGTAACAGAAAAACAACCAGCCCTGTCATCGCAAGCCATACACCTGCGATAACAAGGCCGATTGGGCGGGGACCACCTTCCGGCAGGAGCATGACCATTGTCGTGCCCACCAGTACGGTTCCCGCTGTCAATGCATAAATGAACCACAATATAACACTTAAAATGCCTTTTTTATAATTCATTATTTCAGTACCTTTTCGATGTTATATCTGGGACGATGTTTTACCTCAATGTAAATCTTGCCGATATACTGGCCCACCAGTCCGATGGCCATCAACTGAATACCGCCCAGGAACCAGATGGACAGGATCAGGGAAGTCCAGCCCTGTACCACATGTCCGGTACAATAAGAGATCAGCGCATAAATAGCAGCCAGAACGCTTAAGGCTACAATGATCATACCGGCACCCAGGATCATACTGATAGGCTTCACACTGAAGGAAGAAATACCGTTGAATGCCAGTGCAAGCATCTTCTTCAGAGGATACTTGGACTCACCGGCCACTCTTTCCTTACGGTCATAGTATACACAGTCCGTCTGATAACCGATCAAAGGCATCATACCTCTTAAGAACAGATTGGTCTCCTGATACTTGGAGAACTGTTCTACCGCGCGCTTGGACATCAGTCGGAAATCCGCATGATTGTAAACAGTCTTGACCCCCATCATTTCCATGACTTTATAAAATCCCTGCGCCGTGGTACGTTTGAAGAAAGTATCGGTCTTACGCTCCTTACGGACACCGTATACGATATCACAGCCGTTGTGGAACTTATCGATCATTTCCTCGATCACAGCTACATCATCCTGCAGATCTGCATCAATGGAAACCGTCACATCAGACAGATCCATGGCAGTGATTAGTCCGGCAGTCAGTGCGAACTGATGTCCCACATTGCCGGCCAGCTTTACACCGCATACCTGCACCGGATGTGCCTGATGCTCTTCTTCGATCAGCTCCCAGGTACGATCCTTACTGCCATCATTTACAAACAGAATAAAACTGTCTTCCGCGATCTTTCCCTTATGGATCAGATCATCCAGCACACCCCTCAGTGCCTCGGAAGCAATCTTTAACACCTCTTCTTCATTATAACAAGGAACTACAATTGCAAGTTTCTCCATGCTGTTACCCCTAACCTTTCAATTTATTCGTCCCAGTTATGATATACTGCCTGAACGTCATCATCATCTTCCAGCAGTTCCAGGGTTCTCTGTAAGTTCTTCACTGCAGTCTCATCGGTCAGTGTTACATAATTCTGGGGAATCATGGTAACTTCTGCACTGATCATGGGAATTCCGGCATCTTCCAGAGCCTTGCGTACCTCTTCGAAGTTATCGGGATCAGTCAGGATCTCGAAGCTGTCATCCTCTTCGGAGAAATCTTCCGCTCCGGCATCCAGAGCGGTCATCATCAGATCGTCCGCTTCCATATCACATTCTTCCTTGTCCACGATGATCTGTCCCTTCTTATCGAACATAAAGGATACACATCCGGGAGTACCTACATTACCCTGTCCCTTGGTGAATGCGCTTCTTACGTTGGCAGCGGTACGGTTGGTGTTGTCGGTAAGTGCATCTACGATGATGGCGATACCGTTGGGGCCGTAACCTTCGTAAGTCACATACTTATAGTTTACATTGCCCACATCTCCGGCTGCCTTCTTGATACCGCGCTCGATGGTATCGTTGGGCATGTTGTTGGCTTTTGCCTTGGCAATAACGGTTGCCAGTTTGAAATTGTTGGCGGGATCGGGACCGCCCTCTTTTACAGCGACTGCGATCTCACGGCCGATAATGGTAAAAATCTTACCCTTTGCAGCATCGTTCTTTTCTTTTTTATGCTTAATATTAGCAAATTTGGAATGTCCTGACATTTTTGTTACTCCTTTGAACTTAAAGTTTCTTTCTCTTTGTATGCGTAGTCTTTACGCAATAACGCTCTTTCTATCATAGCATTATTTTCTTTTTTCTTCAAGCACTGATTGTCCGTCTTCTGCATTCTGCGGTGTTTTTTCCTCCGGAAGCTTCCGGACCAACACACTTCCTATCATTTTTTTGACCACGGAAAGGATTTTAAAGTTGTATCCCTTATAGTCCACATCGAACTGCTCGTCCGGTTCCGGGATCCGGTCCAGTCTGGAGATCAGGAAACCGTTCAAAGTCTCGAATTCTTCCTCGTCGAAGGTAATACCCAGAAGCTCTTCCACTTCCTTTAACGGAGTCTTGCCTTCCATGACATATTCGCCCTTGCCACGGTTCTTGATGTATTCCTGATCCTCATCATACTCATCCATGATATTGCCGACGATCTCCTCCAGAATATCCTCCATGGCGATCAGTCCGTCGGTCTGTCCGTATTCGTCTACCACAATGGCCATCTGCAGCTTCTGGGACTGCATTTCCTTGAACAGTTCATCAATATTTTTCGTCTGCGGCACAAAATAAGGCTCTCTGAGCAGCCCGTCCAGTTTTGCGATAGGCAGGTCCAGCTTGTCATCACTGATATGGAACCGCATGGCATCCTTCAGATGCAGGATACCGATGATATGATCAATATTCTCCTCATACACAGGGTAACGGCTGTTCTTGCCTCCCAGCATGGAAGCAATGGCATCTTTCAGTTTCGTCTCACCATCAATGGCCACGATACTTCCACGATGTGTCATGATATCCTGGGCTTCCTTGTCTCCGTATTCGAAAATGTTGGAGATCATCTCCGCCTCACTGGCCTGAATGACACCCTGCTCATGACCTTCCTGCACCATATTAATGATCTCTTCCTCGGTCACATCATTTTCATCCGTATTGTTGCGGACACCGAAGAGGAACAGGATTCCCTTGGCTGTCAGATTCACCAGCCCCGTCAGGGGTGCCAGCAGTCTGGTGATAATATAAATCGGGTCAATACAGGCATACGCCCACTTCTCCGGCTGTCTGGATGCCATTTTCCGGGGAATCAGCACACCGAAAGTCAACAGGATATAGATCATGGCAATAAAAGACAATACCGTGGCAATCCCTGAAAGCACTCCCGTAGGCACATTCTCCAGAGACATGCCTCCCACATTGATCACATGAAGTCCCTTGTCAATGGTCTGCAGCCAGATATTCAGATAAAAAGCTCCCATTAAAATATTGATCAGCGTAATAACCAGCTGTACCGTATTGATATAGATCCCCGGACGGCTGATCATTTCACTCAGCCGCATGGACCGGCGATCCTTTTCTTCCTCTGCTTTATGTAGGATCTCCTTTTCATTCAGATTGTCGATGGCGGCATCAAATCCATAGAAAAACATATCCACCAGCAACAGCAGGAAAAAGAGAAAAATGGCCACAGGCCCACTCATGTCCATATTTTATTTCATCCTTTCGTATTTTATCCTATTTTCGGATACACTATGCATCGGGCTATGTATCCAGCTCCAGGCTGACTTTCAGTGCCCGGTTCACTCTCCGCATAATGTCTCCGTCCAGATGGCATACCTTATCTTTCAGCCTCTTTTTATCGATGGTGCGCAGCTGTTCCAGCAGCACTACGGAATCTTTATCCATATCGTAGCGGCGGGCATTCAGTTCAATATGCGTAGGCAGCTTCGCCTTGTTCATCTTTGAGGTGATTGCAGCGCAGATCACGGTGGGACTGTGTTTGTTCCCCACATCGTTCTGGATGATCAGCACCGGCCGGATGCCGCCCTGCTCCGAGCCGATGACCGGTCTCAAATCTGCGTAATAGATATCTCCTCTTCTCATTTCTACTCCTTCATCAGCGATTTAACATAAGTATTGCCGATTCTTCCGGAGTTATACGAACACTTTAGATCCGTCAGAAATTTTCAAAATAATCTTTTACTTCTGTGATCTCACCATTTCGGCGGTAGACTCTGGGAATTCGTTTTCCCAGTGTGCAGACAAACTCATAATTGAATCTGCCGGAAAGTTCTCCCAGTTCTTCCGCCGTGATCCGCTCCTGACCATCCGCGCCAAGGAGCGTCACCTTATCGCCCTCCATGGCTCCGGGAATTCCGGAAATATCCACCATGAACTGGTCCATGCAGACCCTTCCGAGGATGGGGGCCTTTTTCCCGTGGATCAGCACGTAGCCTTTTCCCGACAGGCTTCTGGGATACCCGTCTCCATATCCTACAGGGATGGTGGCTACTCTGGTATCTTTTGTTGCGGTAAACAATCCTCCGTAGCTGACACTCTGCCCCGCATGGATCGTCTTGCAGTAAATGATATGACTGTAGAGAGACATTGCAGCCCGCAGAGGTACAATATCCTTACTTACTTCTTCGGAAGGATATAAACCGTAGGTCGTGATTCCCGCCCGTACCATATCCATGTTGGCCTGGGGCATTTCCAGAATCGCCGCACTGTTGGAACAATGCTTTACCGGAATCTCCAGTCCCAGTTCCGACTGTATTCTATCAATAAAATTCTGAAACAGTTCCAGCTGATGGTTGGCAGAAGTCTTATCCGCTTCATCCGATTTTGCAAAGTGGGTAAAGATACCTTCCACTTCCAGTCCGGGATGTTCCATGACAAATTTTACAAAATCCAGCCCTTCGTCATCCGGAGTGATACCGATCCTTCCCATGCCGGTATCCACTTTGATGTGCACTTTGGCTTTCTTACCGGCCTTTGCTGCGGCCTCTGCCAGTTCTTCCACGGTATCCCTGCGATACACTGCCGGGCGGATCTCTTCCCGGATCATTTCCTCATAACAATAAGGAAAAGTATATCCCAGGATCAGGATCGGTTTCTTCACACCGGCTTCCCTGAGGACATGTGCCTCCTCGTAGGTAGCTGCCGCATAGCCGAACATAAAATCCACATCCTCCAGCATTCTGGCAATGGGAACACCGCCGTGTCCGTAACCGTCCGTCTTTATGACCGCCAGTATCTTCGTCTCCGGGGCAATATTTTCCTTCATATGGATCATATTCTCCCAAATGGCATCCAGATCTATTTCCGCCCATACCCGTTGGTAGGAATTCATCTTTTCCTGTAGTTTGCTTATCATTTCTTCACACTTTCTTTCTCATCATAGTCTTTCATCAGGCAATCCGCAATATCTCCCGCCATTACCCCATACTCCGTATGGAGCTTTGCCGCCAGCTCACCGGCTCTGCCATGGAGATACACACCGTTCACAGCTGCATCAATTGCATTCATACCCTGAGCTAAAAGTCCCAGGATCACACCCGTCAGGACATCTCCGCTGCCCGCAGTGGCCATACCGCTGTTGCCTGTAGTATTCAGATAAAATTCTCCCTGTTCTTTACATACAACCGTTCTTGCATCCTTGGCAACCGCCACACCATGAAACCGTTCTGCCAGTTCTCTGCCACACTCCGGAAGCTCCTTCTTGCATTCCGGGATGGTCTTCGCAAGCAGTCTGGACAATTCTCCCACATGTGGAGTCAGAATGATAACTCTGCCCTCTGCTCCCTGGGTATGCAGCTTCTCTTCCAATGCCTTACCGTTTTCTTCTGCCAGAAGATTCAGTGCATCCGCATCCAGCACTAATGGCTTTCTGCTCTTTTCCACTACTTTTTTCAGGCATTCCCGTGCCTGTTCCTCTCTGCCGATGCCGGGACCGATAGCAATAACATCCGCCCATTCCATGCTCTCGGACAGCTGTCTGCAGGATCCGTACAAAGCTTCCGGAATTCCCTGCTGTAAGATCTGCCGGTTCTCCTCTGCGGTGATTACTTTTACCATACCGGCTCCGGTACGATACGCCGCTCTTGCCGCCAGGATTGCTGCTCCGGCCATGCCGTTGCTCCCGGCCACCAGCAAAGCTTTGCCGAAGGTTCCCTTATTCCCGGAGGATGTTCTGTCCGGCAGATGCTGTTCACAGCTGTCATAAGTATACATCTCCGGGCTCTGTCCCAGAAAGCTCTCCGGTCCGATCCCCACATTTGCAATGTGTACCTGCCCAGCATAATCGGTTCCCGGATACATTACAAGGCCTCTCTTACAGAAACCAAAAGTAATCGTTGCATCTGCCAGAAAAGCACAACCAAGCACCCGGCCGGTGTCCGAGCAGATCCCACTGGGAACATCCAGTGCCAGCTTAAATCCTTCCGCCACATTCATCTCTTCTACGGCTTCCGCATAGATGCCTTCCACCGGGCGGCTCAATCCTACACCGAACAAGGCATCTACAATCACATTATATTCATCTGCCTGCGTATTACTGTCTGTCTTCACCGGAAAATGTTGCAGGGTCTGCCACTGGCTCTTCCATTGCTCTGTGGCTTTCTCCGGATCTCCCACAAGTCGTACCGATACCGTATAACCGTCCGCCGCAAGAAGTCTCGCCAAAGCCAGACCGTCTCCTCCGTTATTTCCCATACCAGCAAAAATGAGCACTTTTGTCCGTTCCTTCACGGCATCAAAGCGCTCTTTCAGAAAATCCTCCGCAGCCAGAGCCGCTCTTTCCATCAGAACCGGCCCCGGGATGCCGAGGTACTCTATGGTATTTTTATCGTATTGCTTCATTTCCTGTGCAGTTACCAGATATCTCATACTATTTTTGCTCCGGATTATATTTCATGTCAAACAGATTGACCACTTCTGCACCAAAAATATCATGCATGTAGTTGTAGATCTCCTGATTCTGCTGTTCCATCTGCTGTTTTTCGATCAGACGTTTTTTCAGTTCGATACGGATCGCACCCACCCACTCCGCAGTCTCTTTGATCTGTTTGTCATTATCCTTCATAATATCATAGCAGCAGTCCATAGTAAACATCATAAGCTGAAGATTTATTCTTTCGATCTCTCTGGGGATATCTTTTAACTCATCTTCGTATGCTTCCAGCTTCTCATTGCATTCCTCGATCAGGCGCTTATGATCCTCGATCTGTTTGTTCAGCTTACTGTTTTCGCCCTGCTGTTCCGCCTCATCCACCATAGGGACGATCTCTTTCATCAGCTTCTTTTTCAGATTCCGGATATCCTTCGACTCGGTATTGAGCTTACCTTGTCGTTTCAACAGCTGATTCAGGGCATCTTCCGTTTCTTTTAGCGGAACGGAACCGGTCTTATTCAACAACCGATACCATTTATTATCCAGGGTGAGTACGGGCAGATGCTTTCCCGTCAATGCATTTTTGAAAGCAGCCTGTCGGTCCTGTGCATTTTCTTCTGCGTTACCGTTGCCCATAATATCACTCCTTTTATGCCTTACTTCATATCGTATTATTTCTCGGTGCGCTGAAATTCATAAAAGCGGCTGCTTCGCATCCGTCATCGCCTTGCGACTTTTCCTTTTATTCATTTTCAGACACTCCGCCTATGAAATAAGCAATCATACGCTTGCTTATTTCATGTCTGAACTGTAACGGTTAATATTATAGGATAGCTTCATTAAGCTGTCGGACAGATGCACGTTCTCCACCTGAATTCCCTCGGGAACATTCAGATCCACATGAGCGAAATTCCAGATAGCACGGATCCCGTTAGCCACCAGCTTATCTGCCACTTCCACAGCACTGGTCTTGGGAATCGTCAGCACAGCGATATCGATGTCATTCTCCCGGATAAAGGATTCCAGCTGATCCATGGGCATAACCTTCACACCACGGACATCCTTCCCCACAAGCTCCGGGTTCGCATCGAACATTCCCTTGAAAATAAATCCACGACGCTCGAAGTTCATATAATTGCCCAGCGCTCTTCCCAGATTGCCTGCTCCAATGATGACGAAATTATGCTGCTTATCCAGTCCTAAGATCTTACCGATCTCACGATACAGAGATTCTACATTATATCCATAGCCCTGCTGGCCGAAACCGCCGAAATTATTAAAATCCTGACGTATCTGGGATGCGGTCACCTTCATCAGTCCGGAAAGTTCCTGCGAAGAGATACGTTCCACACCTTCATCCTTCAATTCCCCCAAATATCGAAAGTATCTGGGCAGTCTGCCAATCACAGCCTGTGAAATTTCTTTTACTTCCAATACTTTCACCTCCGTTTTTTTAGTATACACCATATGTTAAAAACTTGTCAATGAATTGACAGGTTTTCTTCTTTTCGTTACAATGAAATTTAAAAAGCCCGGTCTTCGTGGGTTGGAAATAAAGGATACTTACTACCATGATATTATCTTGTCAGAATATTTCAAAAGCATTTGTAGAAAATCAGGTATTGAAAAATGTCTCTTTTCATATAGAGGATCATGAAAAAGCTGCCATCGTGGGCATCAACGGTGCCGGGAAAACGACACTGCTCCGCATCATCGTAGGGGAAATGATTCCCGATGACGGGCAGGTGGTTCTGGCGAGGGACAAGACCCTGGGATACCTTGCACAGAACAGCACTGTGGACACCTCTCACACCATTTACGAGGAACTGTTATCTGTCAAGGCGGATCTACTGCGCCTGGAGGAAAAGATCCGGGAATGCGAAAACAATATGAAGCATGCCGAAGGAGATGCGCTGGAAGACCTTATGAAGCAGTACACCTCTCTCACCCATGCTTTCGAGACCGGCGGCGGCTATCTCTACCGCAGTGAGCTGGTCGGTGTGTTAAAGGGACTGGGATTTACCGAAGATGAATTCTCCAAGCCGGTTGCCACACTCTCCGGCGGTCAGAAGACCCGTGTGGCGTTAGGACGGCTTCTGTTACAGAACCCTGATCTCATCATCCTGGACGAGCCGACGAACCACTTAGATATGAATTCCATCGCCTGGCTGGAGACTTATCTGTTGAATTACAAGGGAGCCGTTCTCATCGTCTCCCACGACCGGTATTTTCTGGACCGGATCGCCGGGAAAGTCATCGAGATCGACCAGTCCAAGGCTACAACCTTTATGGGCAATTACTCCGATTATGCCGTAAAAAAGGAACAGCTGCGCGTTGCTGCCTGGAATGCCTATATGAACCAGCAGCGTGAGATCAAACATCAGGAAGAGGTCATCGAAAAATTAAAATCCTTCAACCGGGAAAAGTCCATCAAACGGGCGGAAAGCCGTGAGAAAATGCTGGACAAGATCGAGGTCATCGAAAAACCCTCCGAGGTCCGCACGGATATGAAGCTGACACTGATGCCCCGGATCTTAAGTGGCAATGATGTGCTGACTGTGGAGCATCTGGCCAAAAGCTTTGATTCCCATAAGCTCTTCACGGATGTCAATTTCGAAATCAAACGCGGCGAACATGTGGCGATCATCGGTGACAACGGTAGCGGCAAGACCACTCTGCTTAAGATCTTAAACGGTCTCGTTCCTGCAGATCAGGGCACCTTCCGATTAGGTTCCAATGTGGAGATCGGCTATTACGATCAGGAGCATCATGTGCTCCACAGCGAGAAGACATTGTTCGAAGAGATCTCCGACGATTATCCCTACCTGAACAATACCCAGATCCGCAATGTGTTGGCGGCTTTCCTCTTCACCGGGGAGGATGTTTTCAAGCGTATCAGTGATCTGAGTGGCGGCGAGCGCGGTCGTGTATCTCTCGCCAAGCTGGTACTCTCCAACGCAAACTTCCTCATCCTGGATGAGCCGACGAACCACTTAGATATCATGTCCAAGGAGATTCTGGAGGATGCCCTGAACGGTTACGAAGGAACGATATTGTATGTCTCCCATGACCGTTACTTTATCAACCGTACCGCCCACAGGATCCTGGATCTGACAGAGGGACAATTCGTAAATTATGTTGGAAATTATGACTATTATCTCGAAAAGCACGACACCGTGATGGCTGCAATAGAAGCCAGTGTTCCACAGAGTGCTGACGCAGATAACACAGTTGCCGCTAAGGTTGCAGAATCCGAAGTCAAATTGGACTGGAAAGCCCAGAAGGAAGAACAGGCGAGACTCCGCAAGAAAGAAAACGACCTGAAAAAATGCGAAGAAAAGATTGCCGAGCTGGAAGCCCGCATCTCCGAGATCGACACTGAAATGTCCGATCCCGCCATCGGCACCCAGGTGGCAAAATTGCAGGAGCTGACTAAAGAGCAGACTGCCTGCCAGGAACAGTTGGAGAAATTATATGAACAGTGGGAAGAACTGGCAGAGTAAATATTTTTAAGGGAAGGGCACAGCAACGATAAAGTCGTTGGCTATGCCCTTCTTTTGCTACAACGCTGGAATATATAGGTTTAAATCGTAATAGACTTACTGAGGCAAAACCAGATTTAAGTTCGCACCTCTTATGAGCTTTACAAAGCCCTTTTTCCAAAACAGCTGCCGGTGCAACGATTGGTACTATGCCAATAATATTTATTGCATCACTATATTTCTTCTCCCTGACATAATATGACAGTTCTCGGCACATCCAATATATGTCATCGTCAACACCATACTCTCTGGTATAATATGCCGGTGAATTAATATTTAAGTCCATCTGATCTCCTTCTCTCTGCTATTATAACCTGTACATCGTTCCTGCAAAATGCATATTTTAATCACTCAAGATCACTAATCACTTCATCATAAGTGTATCTTACCTTTTTAATATTATGAGTGGCTTCCATTTCTGCTCGAAAATATGTCCCCGTCAACTGGTCATATTGATCTTTTGTAACCCGAAAATAATAAAAGCCAGTGTCTTTTACATAATATGCCTGATCATGCATCATTCTCCATTTTTCTTCGGAATCTATATTTCCCTCATAGCATGGCACAGAATGCATTCCTCAATATTAGATTTCCCTAGCGCCTCATTCTCCTGCGTTTGAATATAGCTGTCATCTTCCGAGTCATTTTGTATCGGTGCAGGCGTAACTATAGAAGTTCCTTCAACAGTAGGAATAGGAATATATTCCTCCGTCTTAAACAAATCTCTAATTGCCTCCAAAAGACCTACAATTTTCTCTACAATAGCCTTGTTTCCGCTCGGATCCGTATAATTCAGATAACTGCTCACGCAGTAATTATACCTGTTAAGCGTCAGCGGTTCTGTCTGGTTGCCGAGGTAGCTGTCTTCGGTGAGGAAGGTCGCTGTTACCACGCAGTAGTACCTTGCTCTCAGATACTGGCTCTCGATATTCGGATTGTAGGACTCTCCGTTATAGGCATATTCGTTCTCATACTGCGGAGCACCAAAGGTGATCTCTCCGGTGACGCTGTAGCGGTAGGACTGGTAGACCTGTCCCTCTTCATTGGTGACGCCGGAGACACTTCCTCTGGCATCGTAGAGGTAGTAGCCGGTGCTGCCATCGAAGCGGTCAAGGGAGATCCGGTCGAATCCGCCCTTTATCTCCGCTCCGTAGATATAAGAGGTATCCGTCCTGCCATTGATGTTCTGCTCGACCAGTACCTCTGCATGCTCACGGTTGACGTCGTTTAAGTACTCGATCAGTTCGTAATTCTTTTCCTTGCCGTTGTTTCCGCTGCCGGAATTGTCCTTGTTGTTCCCGTTGCCGTTGCCGGAATTGCCCTTCCAGTCGTCATCGGTATGGAGATTATAGTTCAGTAAGAATACCCCGGTTGCCATCTGCATCATAGGTGTAGGCAAGGCTGGTGGTCTTCTTGCCATTGTAGAGCTTTTCAGAGATCAGCTGGTTACTCTCATTATACTCATATCTGTGCCACTCCACAACCGTTTCGTTCAGGGTTTTCTCCATATAGGTACGGTTACCCATAAGGTCATACTCGAACGTATAGACACGTAGGTGCTGTAATTGTCCTCAAAAAAACGCACCCTTTCGCAACATTCTGTTACTAAGAGTGCGTTACATCAGTATAATATTTTGTCAAGTGTCTATTAATTAACAGCATGGATTCTTAATTGCTTTGCAACAGCCATGATGGTTAATTAACAGAAAAATATTAAGTTATTAGGACTTTGAGAACATGATAATTCACTTTTTAACAACAACTTCTTGATTTACTTCATACTCAACTTTTTCCAATTTAATGCTATCTGCATCGATCTGCGTTAAATCTGCTGTAATAATCTCTAATTCATCTATAACTCCATTAACAACATGTAACAAAAATACAATTGGTGCTGTTGAAGTTTGAAACGCTCTCATCTCTACAGGAACTCTAACACGATATGGATACGGTTCAATTTCTCCTTCAATTTTAAATTTTAAAGAAATAAAGGCGTACTCTTGCTTATAAATAATTTTTGCTTTTGAGAACTGTTTAAGCAAAATATCTCTGCCGCGAAATTCAACATCCATTAATCTATTAATCCATTGTTGCTCTTTTATATATATATTTCGATAGATTTCAATCCCTCCCATTTTCATTATTATATTACTGCAACGGATAATAAGTTCCTACGTTAATAATTCCCTCAGCAACACCATAAGAAGTATACTCTATGGTAATCCCGTCTACGATAATTCGCCCCTTATGAAACTGCCCTGTTCTCAAATTCAATGTAGAAACTTCTGTTGCCAATGCTTGATTTACTGCATCAACATTTAGATCAGTTTCTTCTAGATGTCTACCTCCATGCCCAAAGTTTACAGTTTTGCCATTTTCTTTAATTGTTGAAGTTATTCCGCCACCTCCACTTGGTGCCGCATATTCTCCTGCACTAGTATTTCTACCATTCTTGACATAAACTCTTTACCCTTATAATAATCCAAGCCGATGCCACTCTTCCGGAAAATGCGTACACTTCCCAAAGCTGACTATCACATCTGCTTAAAATTCTACTACATATTTGCCATTATTTCACTACTTTTCGCCAGCATTTTCCACTACTGGCATACGGTACTCCGTACCGTTCTTTAACATCCCATAAATAACACTGATTAACCGTCTTGAAATGCAAATCAGTGCCTGTTGGCTGGTTTTTCCCTCTGCCTTACGTTTCTCGTAGTATGCTCGCACTACGGGATTTCGTGGTGTACCCTTTGAGGATACCTGCACCATTTGAATTGCAAGGAAATAAATGGTTGCCTGCAATCGTCTGTTCCCCTGCTTGGTCGCTACATCTTTTCCCTTACCGCTAGAGGATAAATGAAGCGGTGCAATACCGGCAAACTGTGCCAACTTATTGGCATTACCGAAACGCTTGATATCACCGATTTCAGCCAGAATCTTCACTGCTGTGATGACGTTTACACCGGGAATGGTTGTAAGCGTGCAGCCAAGCATCTTATACATCTGTTCCAGCATTTTATCTACTTCCACAAGCTGTTTATCATAATGCTGTATATCGCTGACAATGCTGAGTGTCACCATATCTCTGGCATCTTGAAAATTATTATTCTTGACCTTATCACTGGCTACTGCATCCAAGATTTTCTCGCAGGTTTTAGTGGAGCATTTATTGTGGCTGACTGGAACAAGTTCCGCCCGCAAATCTTCCACTGACTTACCCTTTAGATATTTTCTGGATGGGTAATGCTCCCAGAAATACAACGCAGTGGGTCTGCTGATATCATTGAAAAACTGCTTGTAAGACGGATATACAATGCACAACTGTTCATGCAACTGATTCACCAGTCTGGTTCTCTGTTTCATGATATTGTCCCTGCGGTGCACCAACTGACCAAGTGACCAATACGCATCGTTAGGGCACGCATCCTGAAGTTTGTCCAGCATGTTTAACGTTGCAAGGGCAATGGCTTTGGCATCATCACTGTCACTCTTACGGTACATAGCTCCTCTGTGTTTCGCCTGACGATGGGATATGGCTGTATTTACATCTTTTACGAAATACCCCTTATCAATCAGCCACACTGCTAAGGCTCTGCCGTAACCGTAGGCATTCTCTAAACCATAAACTACTTCTTTTCCATCCGTATTACATTTCTTTACCTTAGTAACCAGCTTGGGAAAATCGGCTGGTCTGTTTGGGAAAGTAATTTCTCCCAGCTTTTGATTGTAGCAGTCGATGATGACTGCTGTGTGGGTCTCCTTATGTAGGTCAATACCCACATACATATAATTCTCTTTAATCATAAAAATCTGCTCCATTCTCTCAAGTATTCTTTGCGTAAGACATGGCATTCATATTTTGTCAGCCAGAGATTTATAGAAATGAACTGTATCAAGACAAAATATTCATGCAGGGCGTTCGCCCTATAGGAGCAGATAATAAAATATTCCCTAGTGAGCAAGCTCCCACTGAATATTTTATTATCCACTCCTGCATGTCTCACTCGAATAGCAAAATAGTGGCAATCTCAACTGTTAAGCATCTTTCCTGGAATTACGCATCTTTCAGCAACCGAGTGTGCAAGAGTGGTATAGCCTATCCACTTCTGGTCAGGCACAAAGCATTCTACAAAGGAACACCGCTGACTTTCATGGAGATGGATATTTCCTGCAGAACACAGGACACGAAGCAGAAGAAATCTCCTTCGTGGTGTGTGATGTTAACTCTGAGCAAAAAAGGTTGCAAGTTGAATTTTTATTTTGGAGCGAATTTTTTTATTTGAACTACTAAAAATGAGCAGAATTGGCTTTATGCCAAAGACCAAAAACAGAAGAAAAACGGTAATAATGCATAATTTCACTATCCGAGCATACAAAACATCTTTCTCTTGCCCTTGTGAGAGCCTGTGTCGCCCCTGTGTGCGATTTTAAGAGCGAAGTCGAGGTAGTTACCCATAATGGAAATTTTTAGCCTTGTTGGGGAAATGTAAAAAACATGATTTCTTAAGACACCGCCAAAATAAGTAGGGTCGAAAATAGTGCAGGTTAAAGGGCTTATGCCGCCAGAGGACGGCATAAGCCGAGAAACACCCACCGGCAAAGCCGTTGGGAGAAATGTGGTATGGCATAACTTTCTCTGCTGTTCAAAAATTTGTTATGCTTTAGAACAGTTTTGTAGGGATTACCATGTAACGGAAAAATAGGAAATGCACCATAGCTCATAGTAGCTACGAAACATCTCCTATTATGTGTTTTTGTTTAGGTATTAAGGGAATATTTCATCCCCCTTACACCCACTGGTGAGTGCCATTGTAACATGGATGTTTAGGAGGCGTCAAGGAAAATGTTACAAAATTATTACATGTTACATTTTAGTTTGTGTCATTTTCTAACTTCCAGGAAATCGTTATGATTATCCTTGCTGGCTTTTGCCACTTCCTAAATTTCAAGCCTATACCAGTTATTATATCTCACACTTAAGAAATAATATCACAATATATGGTAACACACTTATTCTTATACCTTCGTTCACAAATTTCTGCTGGATAAAAACATTTATTTATTTGAGAATTTTTCAATCTCTCTTCAAAATATTCTAATTCTTCTTCATCCATACACATTTCTACTACATCTTCACGAATTATCATTTCATCCACATCAGAATCAAGCTTTATTGTTAATTTTTTTTCCTGTCCTGAATATAATATTTGAATATATTCTTCGCTCTTTTCTGAAACTGTTTTGATATACTTCAGCATTTCTTCAATACCTTGTGTATCTACTTTTAGGAGAAACGACATCGTGTTATTTCTAAACATTTCAATCATAATTCCATTCTCCAACTCTAATCACTTAATAGGTACATGAATATTTTTTATTACATCAAAACCATTTCCATTACTTTTTGGAGTCAAAAACTCGAAATGCACATGAGGTGTATTTGGTACGGTCGGTTGACCTATTCCATGATTTCCCAAATAATCATCTGGTTTTACTCTAAATTGTCTGGTTCCATCAAGGCTTCTCCATTTACCAGAATCTATCTTGACATAATCATCTCCCAAGAAGAGTCGCATCTCATTGTGAATATCTTGTTGGCTTATACTTCTTCTCCATTCAGTCAGATTGGTTGTCCTTCTTGTACTCCTATCTCTTCCAAATAGATTATTGCTTCTTCCCTTCGACTGATATCCTGTTCTATCATATCTGGAAGAACTACCACTCTCTACCGCTTCGCAGGCAGTCCCCTTCCCTTTCAGCAGGGCCCCGCCTATCGTCATTAGCAGATAATTAAATGTACCAGCACCTATTTTTCTTCCAATCGCTGAATCATAGGTTCCATTCCAGGCATCCTGTAAGCCTGCTTTTGCTGCATCTATAGTCTGAGTCAGCGAAAAATCCTTTATAAATAATAGATATGATAAAGGATTATTAATTGAATTAACCCCTTTCGCTGATGTAATAATCATGCTCAGCTGGTAGTCTGCATTACTTATGATCTGGGTATATTCAATTCCCTGTCCCACAAAACCCGCATAAAATCCTGCGGTTGCAGTCCTCTGCATCTCTTTACTGTCAGAATTTCCTTTTACCGTTTCCCTTATGACTATGATATCTGCCGGGGTCTTCACCGCCGGTCCCATAACAATATCTCCATAATCCAGGAATATCTGACCCGCCCTGTTGTTTAACAGTCCGCTTTCTATGGCATCTTCTATGCTAAGGCGCTGGTTTTCATAGTTTTCAATGGTCTTTTGTGCCTGTGTATTCGGATCAATTATCCAGCCTTTCAGGCTTTCAAGCACCTCAACCTCATTTCCGCTCGGATCCGTATAATTCAGATAGCTGCTCACGCAGTAATTATACCGGTTAAGCGTCAGCGGTTCTGTCTGGTTGCCGAGGTAGCTGTCTTCGGTGAGGAATGTCGCTGTTACCACGCAGTAGTACCTTGCTCTCAGATACTGACTCTCGATATTCGGGTTGTAGGACTCTCCGTTATAGGCATATTCGTTCTCATACTGCGGAGCACCGAAGGCGATCTCTCCGGTGACGCTGTAACGGTAGGACTGGTAGACCTGTCCCTCTTCATTGGTGATGCCGGAGACGCTTCCCCTGGCATCGTAGAGGTAGTAGCCGGTGCTGCCATCGAAGCGGTCAAGGGAGATTCGGTCGAATCCATCGTTTATTTCTGCTCCGTAGATATATGAGGTATCCGTCTTGCCATTGATGTTCTGCTCGCCCAGTACTTCAGCATGCTCACGGTTGACATCGTTTAAGTACTCGATCAGTTCGTAATTCTTTTCCTTGCCGGTGGTCTTGATCCGGGAGATCAGGTCTGCTTCAACAGCACTTACTTCCTCCTGTACCGGGAAGAGGATGCCGCACTGGTTCTGGCTGTTGTTCTCCTCCGCATTGGTTGCATTGCCGTAGCCTGCATCATCCGTGCCCCCGGACTTGCTGTTCTTCTTATTGTTGCCCTTCCCCTTACCGTTGCCGTTTCCATTGCCGTTATTGCCGGAATTTCCTTTTCCGTTGTTTCCGCTGCCGGAATTGTCCTTGTTGTTCCCGTTGCGTTGCCGGAATTACCCTTCCGGTCATCATCGGTATGGAGATTATAGTTCAATAAGAGTAACTTTTCCCTCCCTGTCGGTCACTTGGATGAGGTTGTCTGATTCTCTATATCCTCCCGAAGAATCTCCTGCCGAAGGAACATCCTCTGATCCAGTTTATTTTCTTCACAATAATATTTTATTTCATCAAACAGCCTTTTTTTATTCCGTATTAAATCCATCTTCTTCCCCTTTCGCATGCTTTTATCGTTTGCCGATTCCTTTCCTTCTATTGTACCTGTATCCCCGATCCCCCGCAACTATTCTTCGCCAAAATGTCCCAAATTCTTCCAAGATAATTAATAAAAAATCCACGAAAAAAGCAGAGACGATATTAAAATCATCTCTGCTTCCAGCGTAAACATGGTACTACTCCTTTGTATTTTGAGCAAAAAATATGGGAAGCCTAAGCTTCCCACTCGTTAATGTTCATCTCTTTACGGATTGATTACCGAAGGTTAATGGAGACCTAAATACCCTTTTCTCTTTATCAGTTTTTCAGCCTCTTCACTGTTTTCCATCATTCCGGTTTCGATACATATCTTTCGGTCTGTCTGGATCAGAATTCTATACGCCCCTCTTCCAGCCGCCTTATAACGCACCGATCTCACGTCTTCCCATGAGTATTTTTTCTCTTTTCCCCAAATGGAACGGTAAGTAATATCATCCCGCGTCATAGTAATTCTTTTGTTGCGCCAAAACAGAAGGAAATAGCTCCCTTCCATTCCACATAATATGAAAAAGATAATGCCTGCGCCTTTCACTTCCTTTGAAGTGCTTGAAATCAATATTAAAAAAACTCCCACTCCGATGAACCAGAAAAACACTCCAAGTAGCAATGGTGTCAATGTTCTTCCGGAACACACAGCTTCTTTTTCATCCTTCACTTCTGTAATCCTCCGGTAAGATCTTTGGGTGTACACCAAAAACGGATGCCCCCATTCCTACAGGGAAGCATCCATTTCTTCCATTTTATTTTTACAGCAGTCTGTCCAGTGTCTCTCTGATGGCCTTGATGAAATCCAGGCTGTTGAGGATCACAGGATGCTCACAAGTGGAGATCAGGGACAGGCTCTTGGTCATCTTGCCGTCCTCGATGGTCTTGATGCATGCCTGCTCCAGCTTGTCTGCGAAGTTACACAGCTCGGGGATCTGATCCAGCTCGCCGCGCTTTCTGAGAGCTCCGGTCCATGCGTAGATGGTAGCAATGGAGTTGGTGGAGGTCTCTTCACCCTTTAAGTGCTTGTAGTAATGACGCTGTACAGTTCCGTGAGCAGCCTCATACTCATAGACGCCGCTGGGAGATACCAGTACGGAAGTCATCATGGACAGATCGCCGTAAGCGGTAGCTACCATATCGGACATTACATCACCATCATAGTTCTTGCAGGCCCAGATGAATCCGCCCTCAGAACGGATGACACGGGCTACGGCATCATCGATCAGGGTATAGAAATATGTAATGCCCAGTTCCTCGAATTTTGCCTTGTACTCGTTATCATAGATCTCCTGGAAAATATCCTTGAAGGTATGATCGTATTTTTTGGAAATGGTGTCCTTGGTGGAGAACCACAGATCCTGCTTCGTATCTACGGCATAGCTAAAGCATGCTCTTGCAAAGCTCTCGATAGACTTATTCGTATTGTGGATACCCTGAATGATACCTGCTCCATCAAAATTATGGATCAGTTCACGGGTCTCGGTGCCGTCTGCTGCAGTAAATACCAGTTCTGCCTTACCGGGGCCGGGTACCTTGATCTCAGTATTTTTATACACATCGCCGTAAGCATGACGGGCAATGGTAATGGGCTTGGTCCAGTTCTTGACATAAGGAACGATACCCTTTACCAGAATCGGTGCACGGAATACAGTACCGTCTAAGATCGCACGGATGGTTCCGTTGGGACTCTTCCACATTTCCTTCAGATTATACTCTGTCATTCTGGCAGCGTTGGGGGTAATGGTCGCACATTTTACAGCAACGCCGTACTTCAATGTGGCATTGGCAGAATCCACGGTTACCTGATCATCGGTCTCATTACGATGCTCCAGTCCAAGATCATAGTACTCTGTCTTCAGATCGATGTAAGGCAGTAACAGTTCATCCTTGATCATCTGCCAGAGGATTCTGGTCATTTCGTCTCCGTCCATCTCTACGAGAGGGGTTGTCATTTTGATCTTTTCCATAATGATTTCCTTTCCGGTATTTATTCTTTTACTTTGCAATAGCTATCCAGAACCACATTGGCAAAATCGCTTCTGCAAGGCTTCACCGAATAACATGCCTGCATGTTATTTGCTCATGTGGTTACTTCGCCCATTGGCTCTGAATAATTACATTCTACAGTAATTTTCACAGACAGGCAACCTATTCCTGCGGCTTATCCTGCTGTGCATAGGCCTCGTTCAGACCGTTTTTCACCATGTTGTCATAGGCGTTGATCATGTGCTGGTGTGCCAGCTGCTCTGCCAGATCGGCATTGCCTGCCTTGATGGCCTCCATGATCTGCTCATGCTCTTCATTGGATTTGGGACCGCGGTTGGCACTGGCCAATGTTTTCTTGCGGACACGCAGGACATACTGATGGAAGTCCTTCAGCTGATGCTCCAGCATCTTGCTGTCACATGCCTCATACAGAATATCATGGAAACGATTATCTAACTCCGCCAGCTGCTCCAGATGCCCCTTCTGGGCATGGAACTTGGACAGATAGACATTCTCTTCCATCTCTTCCATCTGCTCCTTGGTGATATGTTCCGTAGCCCAACGGGCACACAGACCTTCCAGCAGGGAACGGATCATGTAAATATCCTTCACATCCTTCTGGGTAATACCGGTGACATAGGCTCCCTTGTTGGGGATGATCTGAATCAGTCCCTCCAGCTCCAGCTGACGGAACGCTTCTCTGACGGGGGTTCTGCTGACTCCCATCTCCTCGCCGATGGCCACTTCCTTCAATTCTTCATGTTCCTGATATTTTCCGCTTAAGATGTCTTCTCTCAGCTTGTGAAATACCCGTCCCCGCAGGGAGAACTTATCCGTTACTTCCTGCTTTACATCATACTTACTCACTATAATCCTCATTTCCGGGCAGCAAAAAATGCCGCCATATTTTCTTACTCACCGATCTTCAGGTTCTTCTCCAGGCAGATACGGTTGACGCAGGCCACGATCTCTTCATCCGTAAGCACGGTGACACGTCCACCGGCGTACTCCTCGTCTACCCACTTTTTGATCTCCGCTACCAGTTCGGAAGTCTTCTGTACCTGCTTGTCTCCCTTTAACTTATAATAGGTGTTCAGCCAGTGTGCGATACCTGCCAGACCGGAGGTGTTGGAAATAGCGCACAATACCGGACGATTCAGGAATTTCTCGGTATCGAAAATGTTGTAGATCTCTTCGTTCTTAAGCAGACCGTCCGCATGGATACCGGCTCTGGTCACGTTGAAATTCTTGCCGACAAACGGGGTTCTGGGCGGGATCTGATAGCCGATCTCCTTCTCATAGTACTCTGCCAGCTCCGTGATGACACGGGTATTCATACCGTTCAGATCACCCTTCAACTGTGCATATTCGAATACCATTGCCTCCAGCGGTGTATTACCGGTACGCTCACCGATACCAAACAGTGAGGTATTTACACCGGAACAGCCGTACAACCATGCTGTGGTGGAATTGGACACCGCCTTGTAAAAGTCATTGTGACCATGCCATTCGATCAGCTCATGCGGCACACCTGCGTGGGTATGGATTGCGTAAATGATACCCTGTACACTACGGGGAATAACGGCACCGGGATAGTTGACACCGTATCCCATGGTATCGCAGGCCCGGACCTTGATGGGGATCTGATACTCCTTCATCAGTTTCATCAGTTCCAGGCAGAACGGAACCACATAACCGTAGATATCCGCTCTGGTGATATCCTCCAGATGACATCTGGGGCTGATACCCTCCTCCAGACAGTCACGGATAACACTTAAATAATGATCCATAGCCTGTCTTCTGGTCATTTTCAATTTCAGGAAAATATGATAATCGGAACAGCTGACCAGAATGCCAGTCTCCTTCATTCCGATCTCTTTTACCAGCTTAAAGTCCTCCTTGCTGGCACGGATCCAGCTGGTAACTTCGGGGAACTTGTATCCCCTCTCCATACATTTATAAACAGCATCTCTGTCCTTCTTGCTGTACAGGAAAAATTCACTGGCGCGGATCATTCCGTTGGGGCCGCCTAATTCATGCAGATAGTCATAGATCTTTACGATCTGCTCTGTGGTATAAGGTGCTCTGGACTGCTGTCCGTCTCTGAAGGTAGTATCTGTGATCCAGATATCCTTTGGCATGTTATGAGGCACGATACGATCATTAAAAGGTATTTTGGGGATTTCGGAATAAGGGAACATGTTACGGAACACGTTCGGCTTCTCCACATCATCCAGTATGTACATATGCTCTTCAATCTCCAAAAGGTTGTTCTTCGGATTCATGGAGACCGGACGATTCTGAAATGCATCACTTTCTCTCATTGGTATACCTCTCTTCCCTGACATTCGATATCTGCAAGATTTTATAATTTTTACTCTGCGCAGTAAAAATACATTTTGTAGTTCTCGTATCATTGTATACAATCATACCATTTGTGTCAATATCTTTGGTATTTATTTTATTGACTTATTTTAATCATATTTTTTATTTTTCCCAGTGATTTTATCCTTTTACTTGTTTTCTAATAATCTCCGTACATTAAGCATGCCGAAGCCCTGCTTGTTCCACGGCTCTCCCAGATCGGTAGCTGTAAGGGACAGCAGACGAACAAATTCTTCATTGGTAATTCCCGGATATTTTTCCATAGCAAGGGCTGCCGCCCCGGATACAATGGGTGTTGCCATGGATGTGCCGCTTTTTGCTACATAGGGTCTGTAGATTCTGCCGTTCCGGTTCTGCCAGAAAGCATTACAGGACAGAATCCTTGTCCCCGGAGCCACAATATCCGGTTTACGGGTCACATCATATCTTCTGCCCCTGCCGGAGTATGTCTCACACCTTCCGGGATCATTTTTACAATATCTTCCGTCATGACAACCCACCGTCAGAACCTTTCTGCTACTGGCCATCTCCGAAATACTACCGTCCTCCGGACCGGTATTACCTGCAGCGCAGACCACGAGAATATTATGATCCCACAACAATTCCAGAGATTTTCGCAACATCTGCTCCTTGTAACGTTCCTTCAGGTCTCCGATCCCCACAGAGATATTCAGAACACGGACTCCATACCTGTTTTTCACCCGCAGTACCCATTCCAGAGCTTCCTGCATGGAATCACAGGAGCCCTCCCCCTGTCTGTCCAGCACTTTTCCCACCACAAGCTTTGCCTCCGGTGCCATTCCGCGAAATCTTCCTCCGGACAGTTCTCCGCTTCCGCATACAATCCCGCAGACATGTGTCCCGTGTCCATTATCGTCATACGGAAAGGAACGGCCTTCTACAAAGTCGGAAAAAGCAAGCAGCCGTCCTATCAGATCCGGATGATAAGCAATTCCGGTATCCAGCACAGCAACAGTCACAGACTTCACACGTCCTGCCCCACTATGCAATTGTTCCGGCACCTGTACCTGTTCCCTTACCCGCTGCATCTTGTTCCTTCCCCGTAAAATAAGACAAAACCGGCATAAGACTTATTCTATCTTATGCCGGTTTCTTATCCTGGTATCGGTAAAATCTGACCCTTATTCATTTATAATTTCGATTCCCTCCGGGAATGCGCTGTCACCAATATTGGTGACACTTGCAGGCAGATGCACCTTTTTCAGTTCCGTATGGCTGCGGAACACTTCATCAGCGATCACACGAACACCATCCGGTATGGTCACTTCGGGAAGGTCCCCCTTGTAAGCCACCAGAATGTCCCCGCTGATCAGGTAATCATCCATGCTGTTTTCTTCAAAATCATCCATCCATCCGGTATGCGTAAATGCCTTGGCTTCCACCCGGGTCACCGTATCCGGCAATATCACACTATTCAGATCATCACAGTGATAAAATGATGCATAATCAATAGTGGTCACACCTTCCGGGAACGTCACACTTTCTGCCGAGCTTCTGGAAAAAGCAAAGCGTCCGATCTCCGTGGTTCCTTCTGGTATACTCACTGCTCCTACCGACTGGTTCCTGTAATATTTCCATTCCGGAATTTTGCCATCTTCCGTTTCCGCCGTAATATCCTGTGATTCCCCACTGGTCTCTTGTCCGGTTTCCGGTTCTGTATAACCCTGTTGTACTGTTTCTTCCTCGGGCAGCATCATTACCATCGCATGATTTCCTACGACAAAGGTACTGCCAATCACATTTCCGGGCACCGGTGTCGGTGCAGGAGTCGGCGTTTCAGTGGGGGCAGGCTCTGTTGTTGCCTGTGAATCCGAAGTTCCGTCTGCCGCCGGTGTCGCCATCGGCGCTGCCGTTACCAGAGGACTCTGACTTTTCTGCTCTGCCAGCTTCTGTGCAAACTTTGCAGCCACGCTGCCTTCGTCCGCATGAATCGTTACGTTATCACAATTTAAGAATGCATCGTCTGCAATGCTTGTCACCGTGTCCGGAATATAAATATCCGTAAGGTTCGTACATCCGGCAAATGCCTGTGCATCAATACTCTGTACATTCTCAGGGATCGTGATCTGTTTCAGTCCGGTGCATCCTGAAAAAGCATATTCATCCACTGCGGTAAGACCTTTGCCAAGTACAACCTCTTCCAGATTATCACAGCCCCAGAAAACATAGGCATCCATGCGTTTCACCGACTTAGGAACCACAACAAGCTGTACCTTCTGGTTATTTTCAAAAGCACTCTCACCCACGACCTCCACCGTATCCGGGATCGTGACACGCTCATCAGTGCCTCTGTATTTTGTCAATGTACTGCCTTCGATCAGAAAATCGGAGGCAGACGCTGCCGCATCTGCCTCCGACACAGGAAGATGTGTCAGGATCAATGCGGTAGCTATCAATGCCAATGCAACTACCAACTTTTTATGATTCATAAACCTTCCCATCCTTTATTTTCACTAGGCTCTTGCCTTGCGCAGAGTCTTCTTATCCTTCTTCATGAAGAATACTATGGACAGACATGCAAGACCCAGAGACAGGAACCACTTCGGATGAATGGCATCTCCGGTCTTAGGAGTGCTGTCTGCGATTGTTCCGGCTGTCAGGTTGTTCGTATCCACATAGATCACATACGGTGAGAAATGCTCCGCCGTAAAGGTAATGCAGGATACTCCGGAAATCGTGGAGAACTTCGGTGTCAGCTTGTCCAGCTTACTGTTAACAACTCCTGCCACCTTGTTGTTACCTGCATAGGTGATCAGAGAATCCGGGATCGGCAGGGTAATGCTGATGGACAAACCTGTAGTATCCGTGATCTTGTTATTGCCGGTGGAATCATAGAGACTGATATCCATCGGGAAATACTTGATGGCACTAATATCGTTGCCATACTCTGCCATCAGCGCCTTTACTACTTCCTCGGAAGCAGATGCGCTCTCAGTGATCTTGATCACAAAGTTATCGGAAGATCCGTTTACCGTAGCAGATACCACGCCGGTATTGGACAGACCGTTCTTGTCAATGACAACGGTGGTTCTGCCGCCGGAGACATTTCCTGTTGTAGTACTGTTCGGTCTTCTGTTGGAATTGGAATTCGTGGAATTACCGCTTCCTGTAGATTTATTTGTTTTATTACCTGAACCGGATTTTGCAGTATAATTTGCAGTTACCGTTACATTAGCTTCCGGCATAGTGATGACCGTTGCAGACAATACCTTGCTGGCAATCTTCGTATTGGCCGGATCTATTGACCAACTACTGAACTGTTGGTTCGCCGCAGGGTCATTTGCCACGATGATCGGCTGGGAACCTGCCACATAACTTCCTGATCCGGAACCGTTTTTAACCGTCAGAGTATACATCTTGGCAGTAGTTCCGTTGTTATTATTGCCTCCCGGACTGGTGCTTGCTCCGGGACTGGTGCTTGCTCCGGGGCTGGTGCTGGTACCCGGACTGGCCGTTCCTCCATTATTAGAGCCGCTTGCCTCATATACTGCATAGAAATCTGTATTTTCTGTGATAGCTGTAGCAATATCCGGCAGCCATTCCTTGAAGGTGTAACCACTGACCGTAGGGGTCTGGATACTGGGTGCAACCGTTCCCTTCTTGATCGTTGTCTGATAGAACACTTCCTTAGTCACACTGTTGATATATCTGACTACAATATCATCTTCACTCAGCGCTTTATATTGTGCCATGGTGGTAAAAGACTCTGTAATATTGGTCAGCGGTCTGTCCCATCCGATGAAGATATAACCGTCTCTCACAAGATTAGATGTATTGGGCAGATCCGCATCTGCGATGCTGCCGCCAGAGGATACCTTGATCTCCTTAATTACCGTACCATCCCAATCCTGGAAGGTTACGGTCAGCTTGTTGGCATCTGGATCTTCCTTGCTATACATAGCTGTAATTGTAACATCTGCTGTGATTTCACTGGGATCCGGATCCCAATACTGGAACACCTCTCCACTCTTACCTGCCGGAGTTGGAGGCGTTGCAGCTTCACCGCCCTTAACTCTCTGCTCTGCATCAGGTACCAGAGCATAGCTGCCTAATTCTTCATTCCAGTCTCTGAAGTTAACGGTAAAATACTCTACCAATGGAGTAGTATCTACTGTAAAACCCTTTAACTTTGCGTAATTATACAAGTAACTGTTTTCCGGACTGCAGATCACCACATCCTTTGGATCCGGATTTGCCTTGAGCAGATCATCAAATGCATGCTGGCCGATAAGGTTCAGATACTGACTCGCCTCCAACCGCTCCATACCACTGTTCTTGAACGCATAATCTTCAATAGTGGTACAGGTAGTGGGCAGCTTAATCGTACGCATTTCCGCTGTATCTGCAAAGGCATATTCAGGCACCGTTGTAATCTTACTTTCCGTAAGATCGATTTCTCTCAGGGCATCACATCCCTGGAATGCTCTGGGTGCAATGGAAGTAACTCCTGCCAGTTCAGAAGGCTTTACATATTTACTGGTTCTGCCTTCCAGGCACTCAATAATCCTTGCCTTGGCACCACCGCTCATTCCATAAATAATGGACTCATCACAGCTGAAATAGTCATTTCCCAGGAATGCCACATTGCTCAGCTGATTGCATCCGGTAAACGGAATCAGTCCCAGACTGTTGATCGTTCCGGACAATGTCACATCATTCAGGGCAGGACAATCCTTAAAGACGTAGTCCCCGATGGAACTCATATTTCCGGTGATATTGACTGTTTCCAATGCTGCACAGCCTTCAAAAGCATTTGCTGCAATGGATGCCGTATTACCAAGTATATTAACTGCCTTCAGATGTTGGGCAGCATCCGTACCATCCTCGCTTCTGAAGTCGTTTGCTTCAATGGTGTCCAGACCATATATGGTAACGGTCTTATCTTCCTTAAGGCTGGCTGCAGCTACATCCGCATTCTCTTTCTCAACGAACAGTCCGTCTTTAATTGCCTGAATACCCTCAGGTATTACAACATTCAGTGCAGAGTCGATAAACTGCTTCTGGTCTTCTGTCAGAGTCTGGTTGTGCGTATATTTATCCAATGCTGTCCCTGCAGCTTTTCTCTGAGCATCTGTCAGATAAGGATAGTTTGTTTCATTTGTATATCCGCTCAGCTGCGAGAAAGCAGGGAAATCAATCAGTTCACTGACACCCTTTTCCTCATTGTACTGTACCACCAGATTGGTCGGCCAACCACTGCAATATCTGACATAAGTCTTCAGCTGACTGCCGTTATTATATCTTCCATCCTCACTCATGGCATACAGGTAAGGAGTGGAGGTCGGCGAAACCTCTCCTACAAAGGTAAGTTTTACACTGGGTGAATTGTCACTGTCATTTTTCACACCGGTACAGCTTCCTCTATGAGCCGCACCTGTATAATCCTGTGTCTTAAAAGCATCTGTTCCTATTGCAACAGAACTGTTATTGAAGATCACTGTTGCCAGATTATGACAACCCTTAAACGCATTGGCTCCTACAGATACAACACTGGCGGGTAAGGATACCATGGTCAGATTACAGTTGTTGGCAAAAATGTTGGCTCCAATATTATAAATATGGTAAGGTCCGATAGGATCCGGAATCTCCAGTGTCGATACATTTTCTCCTACCGTACTGGATATCAATTCATTGTTGGAATTTACCACATAAGTAGATCTACCTGTCTTCCCGGTCACATTAGGATCCTGAACCGTAAGTTCATATTTGTCCAGTTTCTCATATTGTGTAGTCTCGGAATTATAGTCAATATAACTAAATGCAAAACAGTTCTCTCTGGTAAAGCTATGGATTGTGGAATCGTCTCTTCCCTCGAAGTAGAAAGTTCCGTTTACCGGATCACCTGACAGCATTTCCTTAAAGCAGTCAAAGCAATAAACATCCCCGTCTTCCTTCTCCGTAAATGTCATTTTCTTGCTGCGGGCAGTGATATATCTTAAGTTCTTGCATCCCTTGACCAGGGAAATATCCACTGCTTCATTGTAGTTTGCCGGGAAGGTCAGAGAAGAAAGGGTCTCACAGTTTTCAAACACATTCCAACCCAGTTCTGTCAGATTGCTTCTGTCATTGGCATCGCCATAATTACACATTACAAAGTCGCTTAAGAAACGGCACTCCGCAAAAGCATAGTCTCCGACATAGCTGACATTGATGGGCAAAGTAAACTTCGTCAGGTTCGTACAACTGTAAAAAGCATGATCTCCAATCTGTCCCAGACTACATAAATCAGGGATTGCAACATCTCTTAAGCTTCCGCAACCGGCGAAAGCATAGTTACCGATTACTTTGATACCATTACCGAAAGAAATGGAATCCAGACCGGTACATTCATAAAAAGCACAGTTACCGATACCGATCAGATCTTCTCCAATGATCAGAGTTCCGATGTTACCTGCCTGAGCAAAAATACCCTTGGATGCGTTAGCCTCGGTGATATAACCGCCACCGGAAGGAATACTCCATTTATATGTATTGGAATCCGGATCCAGTGTAGAATCCAGATACTGGTTACCGATATATCTTACCTTACCATCCTTAATCCACTGATGATCACTGTCCAGTGCATTGGCATAGTTCGCATAAGTTGCCGGATCACCGCTCTCATCCTCAGCATTAAATACAGTTTTGCCGGTAGCGCCTTCTTTATAATAGAAGAACTGTGTCAGAACATCCATGTTTTTCCATGCATTATCTGTTGCATAGCAGGGCTTGATCTCACCGGTATAATAGGTTTCTTCCACCTGTACATATAACAGTTTGCCTGTAATAGGGTCTTTTGCCTGAGTGACTCCATCATCCCCCAGAATTGGCTGCGACGTATCGTCTACCATTCTGATATGTGGCGTAACTGCTTCATAATACAGAGGATTTCCCAATCTGTTGGCAGCCACGTAACCGTTACCGGTACCCAGGTTACCGGTAGGCTGTATGTAAGCATTAACCGTGTTCGGAATGGTCAATGTATTATTGGGCAAGGTATTGTCCTTGTTATATCCTAACAGGATTGCAGACCAGTCACCTCCGTTCTGGATATAAGCGAACTGGTAGTTACTGCCGTCCGTTTCGTTGGTACCGGTCGTATAAATAGTCGTTCCTTCCGCAACCTCCGGGATCAGATTATCCATTGTGGGTATATTGCTTCCCGTCAGCAGATCACTCTGCTTTTCTGGAGCATTTCTGCGAATGGATACCTTATATTTTGCGCCGGTATGCGTATCCACATGTGAATGCGCAGCCTGCGCCACAGCATCTTCCTCCGCACGCAGCCCCTCTGTAGGAATTGCCGCTACTACGATCGCCGAGACCAAGAACAATGTTCCCAGGGTTTTCCTTACTGTCCTTTTTAATCTTCTGTTAGTCTTCTTTTTACCCTTAGTCATCCTTTACTCCTTTGTCGTCACCTTTTTGGCAACCACTACAAATCTGCCGTTTTTCTCCTGATAATCACAGGTAGACAACGTTAAAAGCTGGTCACCGAACGAAGCTGTGACTCCCGTGTCATATAATGACATTTCTGCCATATCATTCATATAAGAGTCAAATTCCTGCTCGCTCTGGGCGTCTATAAACTGATAGTACTTAAATACGATTTCATCTTCACTATAGACCCGGGATCTGAATACGTACATGATCTCATACTGGCCTTTTTCATAAATGGTATCAAACTGTATGCAAGGATGTTTCTCATAATAGCTCTGGTCGCTGTATAGGGATAAGCTTCCGAACATCTGCCCGCTCTTCATATGATGTCCATACAAAATGAAGTTTGTGCTGGGCTTGAGCACATCACAATCCTTGTCCATGAAAATGGATCCGTTTTTATCATACTCCTGATTCAGATTGTGATCAAGATAATATTCATTATCCGTTGTCTGCATTACAGGGTAATCTATATTAGTATCGTCAATTTTTACCCATCCGATTAGTCTTTTGTTCTTATTTAATAAATTTTTATATTCATCCAGTACCGGAGGGGGCGTACTCTGCGTTTCATCCGCGGTGTAATGGATCACAGGATCCTGATTCTGACCGGTTGCCGGCTCTTTATCCTTCAATTCACTTAATTGCTTGTAATTATCGGCAGTACGGATGTTATACCAGTTATAAATTCCGAAATAGCCAAGGCATGCCACTGCGATCACACTGCAACAGACCACAAGAAGTTTCCTTCGTTTCTCCTGTTTTTTCAATTCTTCCTGAACGATTTTGTCAATCTCTGCCTCGTCAAACTGCGGTTCTGCTTTCTTCTTCACAGAAGTCTTCTTTTTTGTTGTCGGCCTCTTTTTGGGAACTTTTTTATCAGGACTTTCTTTTTTTACAGTTTCTTTTTTCTTTGATGCTTCTTTTCTATTTTTGGGAGTTTGGGCCTTCCCGATTGTTTTTGTATTTTCTTTCTGAAGAGAATGTCCTTTCGCCGAAGATGTTTCCGGTACTTTTCCCTCCTGTCTTTGAATGTCCTCCGACAGCTCTTCCATGTAATCCTGTCCCAGAATACTATGGAATCTACACCTGCCGCTGCGGATCACTTCTAGCAGTTTCTTCTGGTCTGCCAGGCTCATCTTCTTCGTCTGTACCCGAAGATTCTCGATCACCTGCTGATCCTTCAGGGCATTCTGATAATCCGCCTCCGTGCGGAACTTTCGCCCCTCTACCACATATATCTTCTGTGCCATCTATCTATCCTTAATTTAAAATCTGTCTTTTCACAATCTATGCATGTCTATATAGATATCTATATTTTACTATATCCGGAAATTATTGCAAGTCTTTTCCGGAAACATTGACAGGCTCCCCCGCATACAATAGAGCATAAATAAAATGTGGAGGCACTAAAAATGAGTGACTTAACTGCTACAAATTGCGGCTGCAATAATTCCTGCGGCAATAACAACTGTGGTAACGGTATCTTCGGCAACAGCTGCATCTGGATCATCCTGTTGCTGTTCTGCGGCGGTGGCTGCGGTAACAACAACGGCTGCGGACTGCTGGGCAACAACAATGGCTGCGGCGGCAATGACTGCTGTGAATGGCTGATCTGGATCCTGCTTCTGTCCTGCTTCTGCGGCGGTGGCTGCGGTAACAACAACGGTTGCGGTTGCTAATCTCTGATACTGCTTTCCGGGATCTCCCGGAGCTTTGTAGGCACGATCACTCCGGGGTACGGACTTTTCTGTACCCCGAAGGATTGATCGGCATAAGCATGCTGCCGCTCTCATAAAATACTAGTAACTCTTTTGCAGGAAGGTATCGGTACATGGATGATAAGAGAATCGACAAGGCGGCGGCCTTTGACACATTATTCACTTCCAACCGCATTCAGATTCTGAAAATACTGGCTTATTATATGGATCCCCGGCTGCTGAAAGGACTTGCTGTTTACATAAAAATGTCGGAGTTGCAATACACGCTAACACTTTTTCGCAGGCATCCGGAGACTTCTCTGTGCATTGCTCCCTCTTCTGCAAACGAAGAAACTGCCACTGAACTGTGTAATGATCTCATGCCCTTGTGCGACGAGACTCAGAAATCAGCTCTTCGACAAATCACACAAATGATGGACAATATTCATAATTTCCAGGAAATGATGGAAATGGTGCAGACCATGCAGGAATTGTTCCCGGAGGGCTTCTCCGATCTCTCCGGCATGGATCCGTCTATGTTGTCCGGTCTTTTTTCCACTGCAAAATCAGACACAGGAGGTCAGAAAAATGGACTATTCCAAGACACCCCTCTGGATGCAGGATGATCTCGTGAAGGACATCCCCAGAGAAAAACTGGATTTTCTCTCGAAACTTTTTGCCCAGGGGCACGGTAAAAATCAAAAAGAAATGATGGCACTTCTCATGCCCGCCATGCGTAAAGCGAAACAGGAGCACCTGACTTTTACCCCGCAGGAAATGCAGGCCGCCATCACCGCTATCAAAAAATACAGTACGGAATCGGAGCTTCGTCAGATTGAAAATATTCTGGAGAAAAGCCGATCACAAAAAAATAACTCCCGGCAGGCTTAATGTCTGTCAAGAGTTATTTTATTCAACGTTCAGCCAACGCCATTCGCAAAGTCGCGTTATCACGCTTTCCATCACTACGTGACTACCTTTGTTCATAAGACGGCGTTTACCTCATGGACATATTCGATCATAAAATCATGCAAGCATGATTTTATTTCACTTATTGTCCATGGCTGAACTACTTAACTACGATGTTGACGATTCTGCCGGGAACATAGATCTCTTTTACGATGTTGCCGGTCAGCTTGTCTCCCAGAGCTTCTTTTGCCATGGCGATGACATTTTCCCTGGTCTCATCCTTGGAAACATTGATGGTCACACGCATCTTGCCGTTGACCTGAACACCGATCTCTACAACGCTCTCTACAGTCTTCTCTTCCTCAAATTCAGGCCATGCTGCCTGATACAGTCTGCCCTCGAATCCGGCAGTCTGCCACAGTTCCTCGGTGATATGAGGAGCCACGGGGTTCAGCAGAGTAAGCAGTGTCTTGTATTCGCCTCTGGTAATAGAGTTCTTCTTGTAGAACTCATTGATCAGGGACATCATAGCTGCGATGGCGGTGTTGTACTTCAGGTTCTCGAAATCGCTGCTGACCTTCTTGATGGTCTGGTGCATCTTGGTCTCCAAATCTGCGCTGTAGCCTTCCTCGGATGTCAATATATCCTGTAACTTCCATACTCTCTCCAGGAATCTGCGGCAGCCCTTTACGCCTTCCTCACTCCAGGAAGCGCTCAGATCAAAAGCGCCGATGAACATCTCATAGGTACGCAGAGTATCTGCACCGTAATCCTGTACGATGTCATCCGGGTTTACAACGTTGCCACGGGACTTGGACATCTTCTCGCCGTTGGAGCCAAGGATCATACCGTGGCTGGTTCTCTTCTGATAAGGTTCCGGAGTAGGTACTACCCCCTGATCATACAGGAACTTATGCCAGAAGCGGGAGTACAAAAGATGCAGTGTGGTATGCTCCATACCACCGTTGTACCAGTCAACCGGCAGCCAGTACTTTAATGCTTCGGGACTTGCCAGTGCCTTGTCATTGTGAGGATCGGTATAACGCAGGTAATACCAGGAAGAGCCAGCCCACTGAGGCATGGTATCGGTCTCTCTCTTTGCCGGACCGCCACAGCAGGGACAGGTGGTATTTACCCAGTCAGTCATGGCAGCCAAAGGAGATTCTCCGGTATCGGTAGGCATATAGCTCTCTACATCGGGTAACTGCAGAGGCAGTTCGCTCTCATCAATGGGAACATATCCGCACTTATCGCAATGCACAATAGGAATCGGCTCACCCCAGTAACGCTGTCTGGAGAATACCCAGTCTCTTAATTTATAATTGGTCTTGCGGTTACCGATGCCCTTCTCTTCCAGATAGTTCATGATCTTCTCTTTGGCTTCTGCCACAGACAGACCGTTCAGAAAATCGGAATTGACCAAAGTACCATCAGCAACATCGGTATATACAGCTTCTTCTACGCTGACAGGGCTTCCTGCAACAACTTCAATGATAGGCATACCGAATTTCTTCGCGAACTCCCAGTCTCTCTCATCGTGGGCAGGAACTGCCATGATAGCGCCGGTACCGTAAGTCATCAGTACATAATCGGATACCCAAACAGGGATTTCCTTGCCATTCACGGGGTTGGTAGCGGTCAGGCCCTGAATGCAGACACCGGTCTTATCCTTTGCCAGTTCGGTACGTTCAAAATCGGACTTCTTCGCAGCCATCTCGCGATATGCCACGATGTCATCCCAGTTCTTGATCTCATCTTTATATTTATCCAGAACAGGATGCTCCGGAGATACTACCATGTAGGTAACACCGAACAGCGTATCCGGTCTGGTGGTGTAAATGCGCAGCTTCTCATCCTTGCCTGTCAGGGTGAAATCAACCTCGGCACCCTTGGACTTACCGATCCAGTTCTTCTGGGAGACTTTGACACGCTCGATATAATCTACGGTATCCAGTCCCTGGATCAGCTTGTCAGCATATTCGGTGATCTTTAACATCCACTGGCTCTTGACCTTACGGATGACTTCGGAACCGCAACGTTCGCAGACGCCGTTCACTACTTCCTCATTTGCCAGACCTACCTTACAGGAGGTACACCAGTTGATAGGCATCTCCGTTTTGTAAGCCAGTCCTGCCTTGAACAGCTTTAAGAAGATCCACTGGGTCCAGTGATAATACTCGGGATCTGTGGTGTTGATCTCTCTGTCCCAGTCGAAAGAATAACCTAAGGAATGCAGCTGATTCTTGAATCTTGCCACGTTGTTCTTGGTTACGATCTTGGGATGGATATGATTCTTGATCGCGTAGTTCTCGGTAGGGAGACCGAATGCATCCCATCCCATGGGATACAGCACATTATAGCCCTGCATTCTGCGCTTACGTGCTACGATATCCAGTGCAGTATAAGGTCTCGGATGACCTACATGTAATCCCTGTCCTGAAGGATAAGGGAACTCTACCAGTGCGTAATATTTGGGCTTGGAGAAATCGTCGGAAGTCTTGAATGCTTTTTCATCATCCCAGACAGTCTGCCATTTTTTCTCTACCTCTCTGTGATTGTAAGGTACTGCCATAATTATTTCCTCCTAAACTATGAGAAGCTTTCTATTTAAATTTTTTGTTCTCAAGTCGTTAAAAAACTATCGATTATTTTATCGTGTTTTCCCGATACTGTCAAGGACTGCGGCTCTATCCGCATGGTTTTTTGCATATTTTCGTCTGCCGGGGCATATGCTGTATACGAGAGGTGATGAATCATGTTTGCATGGATCACATTACTGATCAATCTGATGCAGCGATATCGATGATATTTACTGCACAATACCGAAAAAGAGACCGGAAAGCCAACCGGTCTCTTTTTGTTGTGTATGTTATGTAATTACTCGTTAGTCTTCTGCATTGTTCTCCGCAACCTTTGCTGCTCTGGCCGCTACTTCCTTCTCCTGTACGTCGGAAGGTGCCTGCTCGTAGCGGGCAAATTCATAGGAATAATCCCCTCTGCCTCCGGTCATGGAACGCAGATCTGTGCAATAACCGAATAATCCGCTCATGGGAATATCCGCTTCGATGATCTGCTTGCCGCCGCTCATGGGTGTCATGCCCAGCACCCGGCCTCTTCTCTTGTTCAGATCTCCCATGATGTCTCCGGTATAGGCATCCGGCACGGTAACCTTTAAGGACATGATGGGCTCCAACAGAACGGGGTCTGCTTCCATGACACCTTTTTTGAAAGCCTGGATAGCCGCGGTCTTAAATGCCATTTCCGAAGAATCTACCGGATGATAGGATCCATCATACAGTACCGCTTTGACACCGACTACCGGGTAGGCCGCCAGAGGTCCTCTACCTACGGATTCCTGAATACCTTTTTCCACCGCAGGGAAGAAATTCTTCGGTACCGCGCCACCTACGACTTCTGTTGCGAACTCATAGGGTTTGGTCAGATCGCCGGAAGGTGAAAAACGCATTTTTACATGACCGTACTGACCGTGTCCTCCGGACTGTTTCTTGTACTTATATTCCACATCGGACTGTTTCTTGATAGTCTCTTTGTATGCGATCTTCGGTCTGGACAGCTCAATCTCTACTTTGTATTCGTTCAGCAGTCTGCTTACCACGATATCCAGATGCTGGTCGCCCATACCATAGAGCAGGGTCTGACGGTTTTCTGCATCATTTACTACTTTGATGGTCAGATCCTCATGGGTCATCTTCTGCAATGCCTGGGAGATCTTATCCACGTCCGCCTTATTCTTCGGCTTATACCGCATATAGGTATAAGGAGTGGAAATATCGAACTTGCCATATTTGATGGTCGTGGCCTTGGTAGAGAGACTGTTGCCGGTTCTCGCTGCAGTCAGTTTCGCCAGTGCTCCGATATCTCCGGCATGCAGTTCGCTGACTTCAATGGGCTTATTGCCCTGCAGTACATAGATTTTGCCGATCTTTTCCTCAATGTCACGGTCTACGTTGTACAGCAGGTCGTCGGTCTTAAGTACACCGGAGTTTACCTTGATCAGAGAGTATTTTCCGATGAAAGGATCCACTATGGTCTTCCAGATATAGGCGGATTTTGCCTTGGCGAAATCGTAATCCGCATGGTAAATCTCATTGGTCTTTAAATTGATGCCCGCCACTTCTCTGTTCTCGGGGCTGGGCATGTATTTGACAATATCATCTAACAGTGTGTACATACCCTGACACAGGATATTGGAACCCATGGTCATGGGAACGATGCTGCCATCGCAGACATTGGTACGGAGTGCTGCACGGATCTCTGCCTCAGAGAAGGTCTCTCCACCGAAATACCGCTCCATGAATTCTTCACTGGTCTCGGCTACGGCTTCCATCAGAGTATCACGGCAGATCTGCAGGTTGGCCTGGCTGTAATCCGGTACCTCACAGGGAACAACTTCCTTACCCTCCCAGCGGTTACCGCTCTCAGTGATAACATTGATGTATCCTACGAATTTCTCGTTCTCACGGATTGGCAGATGAAACGGTGCCATCTTCTTGCCGTACAGATTAGTCATATCTTCCACTACCTGACGGAAGGAGGCATTATCCACGTCCATGTTGGAGACATAGATAAAACGGGGCAGCTTGTATTTCTCGCAAAGCTCCCATGCCTTCTGGGTGCCGACTTCGATGCCGGACTTGCCGTTAACTACTATGATGGCTGCTCCTGCGGCACTGACTGCCTCTTCCACTTCTCCCACGAAATCAAAATAACCTGGTGCATCAATAATATTGATCTTGTATCCTTCCCACTCAATGGGGATCACGGAGGTACTGATAGAGAAATGACGTTTCTGTTCTTCTTTACTGTAATCACTGAGGGTATTGCCGTCATCTACCTTGCCCATACGGGAGGTGATGCCGGACAGATAACCAAAGGCTTCTGCAAGACTGGTCTTGCCACTGCCGCCATGGCCCAGTAATACTACGTTACGGATCTTGTCTGTTGTGTAAATATTCATATCCCATCCTCCATTTATTCTGCATTTTGGGTATTTTGTCCAGCCGTTGGATTGGATTTTTAACCCCTTACGTGTATTTTACTAAATATATGTTACTATTACAAGTAAATATTGTTAATTATTTCATATTTTTGTAAGTTGTCAGAACTTTGCAGCGTGAATAATTGGACAAGACAGGTAAATTGAAAGTTAGTGAAACAAATCCACGAACGCCCATGGCGGACGGAATGTCCTTCCTCGATGTAAGGTCTCCCGGTGGGAATTTTCTGACGAAAAGTGAGTAGCGGTTCTAAACCGCACGGGCACGGCTCCAGTTGCCATCCATGGCAACGTCCGCCTGTCGCGAACGTCCTGTTCGCTCCACCCTGTCTTTCAACACTTTTCGAGAAAATATCACCACCTCCCGACAAACATCTTCGGAAGGACATTCCATCCGCCGTGGCGTTCTGTGTTTTGGGTCTATACAGAAAAACTGAGTTGTGAGATACAAAATTCGCTGCAAATAACGCATAAAAAGCTGAATATGGGTCTATAGGGAAAAAACTGGCGCTGAGATACTCATTTTGAAGAAATTGAGTATCTAGAAAGCAAATTTTTCGCTATAGACCCATATTGTCTAGTTTTTGTTTTTTACCCGTCCCCAAAAGTACCTACAGGGAAATTTATCTTCTATAGACCCATGAAGTTTTTCAAAAAACAGTAGCCCGCAGTTAGGGGGAGCTGTTTGCATGTGTTTCCTACTTTTTTGCACATACCTAATTCTTGTTTTTGAATTGTCCGCATGTATTTCTTGATTTTTCGCACATACTAGATTCTTGTTTTTAACTTCCGCACATGTATTCTCAAATGCTCTGTCTAAATAATTGGGATGTCTTTCATAACCCAGCAGAAAAGGACTGCTCCCCCGGACATAGA